>JAEEGH010000395.1_pt1:10000-203729 | contig 203729 bp, 163 predicted proteins | sample 9134181 | NCBI WGS metagenome assembly JAEEGH01 (sample SAMN16246544, study PRJNA631951) | gut metagenome | biome: gut microbiome; feature: rumen; material: DP-attached | host: Bos | place: Iran: Karaj | collected 2018-10 | reverse complement strand
TGTGCTGTTTGGCCGGTTGAGACATGGATATCCTTCACAGCTGTGAGTGCATCTCATACTGTTGAAGTTCCAGTAGTAATAGTAGTTGCAGCTGCATGAATAGACATCCTCACTGACCGGAGTGCATATTTTTTTGTCAGAATACTCAATATCTTTGCACGGAAGATCGGCACATGGATTTTTCATGCACTTGGTCCCGTCCCAGAGTTCTCCTATTTCACAGGGATTGTCCCTAGCGCAGAGCATGTAGTTGCCGCTTGTTTTCAGCTTGTCTTGTACTGATCTGGTCGGATCGTATTCTTCAGTTGTGGATGAATAGTAATACGAATAGGCAGGATCTCTATTACTTAAATTTTCCATAAACAAAGAAGATTCGTTGATATTCGTAAGACGCCAGTCTGAAAGCCCCGCAAAAGTCAGACTCTCACAGTAATCAAGAGCCTCAGTCCATTTCTTCCCTCCTGGAGCACCTACCAACAAAAGGCTGTTATTATTGTCAACATAAAGTGATTTATTTTCCGAAACATTGAGCTCCGACATCGAACGTTCAGCGAATGATTTATTTCCGCGGACACAGCGAGCCGGAAGGTTGAAAGAAGGATCATCCGAACAACCATTGGTGGATGTGGTTTCAAAATGATCAAAATTTATCAGGCGGACCCAAGTCGCTGGTGTTACGTGCGGAAGGCTTCCGCAACTGTTACTGGTGTAAGTGGAAGTGACAAAATATTCCGGCGGAGTGTCAGGAAAATATTTTGGATCGACATTTGGATGATGTCTGCCGAAATTCATGATAGACCTGTATTCCAGAATACTTGGCAGTCTCCAGTCGTTGTAACCGCCGTAATTCAATGTTTCGCAGTAGTTTCTATATCTGCTCCACCCGATATATGTTTCAGGAAGATAGACTTTCTGCTGCCAGACGAGCCCGGTATAGTTGTCTATTACTACAGGTTCGTTTTCAATTTTCCTCTCAACCGTGTAGTTCGGCGGCGCGCAGTAGCCGAGATCTGCGTACTGTGCGTCCTGACCGTAGAACTCATCTCCTTTTGCAGGACATTCGATCTCTTTTTCATTGTCGTAGCACTTGGTCTGCCCGGTGCAGATATGCGCCAGATCCGGTTTTCTTTCAATGCAGCCTTTATTCTGTCCCCACCACCAGAAACCTTCATCGCAGCCGCAGATGTAGCGCCTCTCGTCACGCGGTTCGCACTTTTGATTCGTATGTTTGATGTTTTTGCACGGTTCTGTGTCGCACGGATTGACGCATTTAACGCCATTCCAGAAATAGTTCTCAACGCATCCGCAGGAATAAGTGCTTACATTTTCAAAATGGCAGACTCCGTCGGAATGTTCATCTTTTTCGCACGGATTTCCGCTGCATGGCGATTCAACGCATTTTTCACCGTTCCAGAAATAATTTTCCCTGCAAAGTTCGTTTCGGACGCAGACGACGCGGTTAAAGTTATGTTCATTGTCAATTACACCGCCTTTATAAAGATTTTTTATCTCTCCGGATCCGTAAATGGTTACTCCTGGAGATTCCTCTATGTTGGATCTCAGAGTAGTTGATGACCAGAAATAAACCGGGATGTTTTCAGGATATGGAAAATCCGAAGCGGGACTGTCTTTTTCAAAATTCAGCAGTGTTGCAAGCTCGTGAATGTTTGGAAGACGCCAGTCGCTAAAGCCCGATGCCGTGGAATTTTCACACTCGGTAAGGGCTTCGTTCCACATTTTGTCTCGGGTAAAGTTTGCTGTGCTCCACATAAGCCCGTTTTTGTAATCCACTGCCAGATAAGTGTCAACAGGCTTGAATGAAGAAGCAGCATCTATCGGCTCGCCGCGGACGCATCGCACATTGTTCTTTTCCGTTTTCTGAGCATAGCTGAATTTCATGGTGTTCGGATCGATCTTCCAGCCGTATAAATCGTATTCCTTTGCCAGAAGCTGATCCGACCACAGAGAAATCCCTGATTTGACAGGAATATTGTAGGCAAGCAGCAGTTCCTGGGGAAGCGGGACTCTCCAGTCGTCGTAACCGCCGTATTTCAGATCCCGGCAGTATCCCATAGCGTCATACCAATTATATGCTTCGTCTGAAATTTTATTCATCCATGCGATTTTAAGGTTATTGTCGAAATAAGTCGGTTCATCTCTGACAGTATTGTATCTCGAAAAATCTTTTTTGATGCAATACCCTAATTTTGCATACTGGGCATCCTGACCGTAATACTCTTTGCCCTCCTCACGGCATTCAATTTCTTCCCATGCAGAATAGCATTTCTTAACTTCCGTGCAGATATTGGCATAACTTATTTTTCTGCAACCCGGTTTTAATTGAAAAGAGTCTTCTAGACACAAGCATTTATATTTTTTTTCGGCATCGTTGTCATAATCATAATATTCAAAATATTCTCCGGTGGAATTTGCCATCTTTTCACACGGATTTTCAGCGGCATCTGCATCATTGCCGGAAGATTCTGCATCTTCATCATTTTCATCAATATCCGTTATATCTTCATCAGGCAGAACGGCATTGTCATCGTTTTCCGCTTTTTTCGAGCTGCTGCACGAAACGACTAAAAATATCAGAGCAATAAGTAAAAGAAGGAGTTTTTTCATTATTCAGCCTTTCTTGTGCAGCGGACATAAAATCCGCCGCCGAAATTTTCATTACTCATACTAGGGCCTGCACGGTAAAAATCAAAACCCCAGATAAACCGGTCGGAAGAAACGTAAGTTCTTTCGGCTATAGACGAAGACCAGAGAGTAAACTGTCTGTCTCCCAGTCTGCTGTATTTGCCGGTGTAGTCTTTGTCAGCGGCGCATCCGGCGCATTCCTCCTTGATATCCGTATCCGAGAGTTCACCGTTGACTTCGCTTATATTGCAGGCGCCGCCTGTTTCTGTTCCAGGGCAGTTCCTTACCAAAGTTCTGAGTTCGTCGATATTAGGCAGATGCCAGTCGTCGTATCCGCCTGCAACGAGGTTTTCGCAGTAAGCGACAGCGTTTTCCCACCTTGTTCCGTTGTTTTGGATATAAACTGATTCATCTGTCTGGGCAGACCACAACATTCCGGAATCTTTGTCGTAAAATATTCTTGTTTCCGGGTAGACGCAGACGGATGCGCTTGTTTTGCCGCACTCCGGCACACATTCTCCGCGTTCCTGATTGTAGAAAATATCCCAGATCATCCAGAAGTAACTGTCAATACATTTGAAACGGCAGTTTTCTGTTGTCGCTTCTTCATTAAATACGCCTGCTGTATCAGGTTCCCATTCAATGCCGCTCCAGGTCTGCGTAATACTTGAAACAGTGTTCCACTGCGCATTTTCCGGCAGTCCGGTGCATTCAGCGGTTCTGGTTTCCACCCCCTCGGATTCTCCGCTCGAATGAACGCTTCTTGTGCAGCGGACATACATTTTATAGCTGTCATATTCATAGTATATTTCAGGGATATGGAACATTATGGTCCAAAACTGGTCTGTACTGTCAGTACGTTTCGAATTTGACCACAATTCTACATTGTCGTTAAGCTTGCTGAATATTACGTCCTGTTTTCCGGAACATGCCTCAGCGCAGGCATCTTCATCATAACAATTTTCACGGGACAGACACTCTTCTTTTTCGCTGATTCTGCATTTGCCGCCTGTTTCAAGCGGCGTACACTTCCTGACAAGAGTTCTGAGTTCGTCGATATCCGGTAAATGCCAGTCTGCAAAACCGCCTTCTTCAAGATTGTAGCAGTAAATAACGGCATCGTCGTGTGTCATGTAAGTGGACAAAGACGACCATACAAGCTCTGATGAAGGATCGTAGCACGGAGCTTTACCCTGAAGACTGCACTTTGGCAGACCGTGAGTTTCGGCATCGTCGGTTTCGGTGTCATCAATTTCGACGTCATCTTCCACGTTAGAACCGGTATCGTTATCATTCTCTTCGTCGTTGTCATCGGGTTCGTCAATGCTGCCGATATCCTCATCCGGCAGAATATCAGCGTCATTGTTCTCCGTTTTCTTTGAACTGCCGCACGAAACAGTCAAAAATATCAGAGTGATAAGTAAAAGAAGGAGTTTTTGCATTGGAACCTCCTGCGACGACAAATAAAAAACGTTATATTTTAAGAGTTTTGGTAAAAAACTCAATAAAATATCTTGTAAATATTGATTTTTTTAATCAGTTCTTTTCATGACCGCGCCGAACATGAGGTCGCGTTCGTGCATCGGTTCGATTTTGAGGAAATCTCCCTCCGTGATTTCGGAAAGAAGTTCTCCGTCTCCAAGATTCTCAAGTAGTCTGTCTCTTGCCGGAATAAGTGAAAAACTTCTGTTTTCATTAAGGAAATCGTTTACGATATTTTCATTTTCGCATTCAAGGAAACTGCATGTGATATAGATGAGTTCTCCGCCTTTTTTCACTTTTGCGGCGAACTTTCTTATGAGCTCGGATTGCAGGGAATCGAGCTCTTTAAGCATTTTTTCATTTATGCTCCATCTGTCGCCGGGATTGCGTCTGATAACGCCGCTTCCGCTGCACGGGGAGTCGATGAAAACAGTGTCGAACTGAGTCTCTATCTCGTCAAAAGCTGCTGTTTTTATGTTTGCTCCGGCGCGTGTTGCACGTTCCTTTATCTCTTTGAAAAGGTGCGTCCGCGTGTCGCTTGCCGTGATCTCGACATTTTTGAAAAATGAGCTTATCGAAAGCGATTTCCCGCCGCCGCCTGCACACGGTTCAAGCAGGGTCTTAGTGTTTTTGTTCACTAAAAGCGAGGCGAGCTGGCTCGATTCGTCCTGAAATTCAAAGGATCCTTTTTCAAAAAGCTCAATGTTTTTAAGGCTTTTGTTTGACGGCTCAAGAATTATCCCGGCAGGAGAGAGCGGAGTCGGCGAGTTTGCGAAGCCTTCGTTTTCAAGCCTTTCCGAAAGTTCGTCACGTGAGATCGCTGCCAAATTGGTACGCAGAATGGTCTTCGCCTTTGAATTGAACCAACGAAAAGTCTCTTTGCCATATAAACTTCTGATCTTATTAGCTAAAAAATCAGGGAAAGATTCGTTGAAAAGTTTGTCGTAAGTTCCGTTTTTCTGCAGGGTCTCTATTTTTTCAGCCAAAATCCCGTCGGGTTCATCTTCAAAGACCATGGCGATATTTTTTGCGAGAGAACCGGTGTTTTTTGAAACTTCATCGAAAAAAAGTTTGTGCCTCAAATAAAAGAAAAACCTGTCTGAGACCCAGATCCTGTCCCGCTTTCCCAATCTTTTCTCCCGCAGGAGCGAGTTCAGCATCACATCGTATTTGTCACCGCTGCTTTGTTTTTCCAGAGCAGATGCAAGGATGTTTCCCAAAAACTGATTAAATCTCATATCTGTTCACCAAACTTAATATAAAGCCATGATTTGACTGCGCTTTTGCGTGAAGAAGCGTGATGCGCGCAAAATCTGCCGCCGAAAGTGTCCTTCCGAACCATCTCTGTGCGCCGAGCCAGCCCTGAAAAGCAAGCATCATTGTTGCGTCAGTCGAAATCTTTCCGTAACAATATCCGATGTTTATTGTGCTTTTTCCTTTGACTTCGAAGGGAAGGGTACTTATCGTAAGAATATCGTCTTTCCACTCCGAAAGATCTTGAAATGAGCCGAAACTTTTTTCCCATCCCTTTTCTGTTCTGCCGAATATCGTGATATCGCATTTTTCTTCAGAAAGTGCCGCCGCAATAGAGCGTGCGCTGCCTCCGTTGCCTAAGACCGCACATTTTTTCAGCTCTGCGCCTTTGATCTCGAGCCATTTCAGGAGGCCTGTGCCGTCGGTGTTGTCACCGCAGATCTTGCCGTTTTCTTTAAAGATCGTATTCACGCTTCCGGCGCATTTTGCCGCTTCAGTCAGCTTGTCGCAAAGGCTCAGAGCATCGATTTTATGCGGGATCGTGATATTTGCGCCGATACACCTGCTTTCTTTCAAAAGTCGCAGGAACTCTTCCGCGTTCCCTCTGAAAATTTTGTACAGGATGCGGTCCCCGGCAAGGATCGCGCAATGTTCCTGAAAAAACGGAGAAAGTGAAAAGTCGAGGGGATCTCCCCAGATGTAGACGGTTTTTGTTTGAGACAGTGTCAATTCTTAAAAATCAAGAATGTCGTCGGAAAGCGTATCGAATTTTTTGCCGTCGGAAATGATGCCCAGATCAAGGTATTTCACTATTTCCGACATAAGGATAAAGTCGTCATTTTCAGGGAATGAATTGAGATATTTTATTATCTCTCTTGAGTTTACCATCGACTGAAGCGTGTCGAGCTCTGCCTTTGAAAGGTCGGAAAGCTTTCCTTTGATCGGATTGGCGAATTCGAGTTTTCCGTTGTTCACGATGCTTCTGTATCTCGTAAGGTTGTTTTTCTGATTGGAGATCTCCATGAAGACATCTTCAAGCAGTCTGTTTGCAGCTTCTTCCTTAGGTGCATTGTCGATCTTGAAGGAATATTCGCCGTCACGCGCCAGAAGTGCGCGGGAGAGAGCCTTTTCCTGAGCAAAGTTTTTATTCGTGACCGATTCGCACGCAACGATCCCTGTCGAGCTGATCGTCACTTCGATCTGTTCCGCAAAAGGCGAGGTTATATTGAGTTTGAGATATCCCGCGGAAGCTGACTGAGCCAGGATCTTGAGGAGATCTGCGATATCCATTGCCGAAAGACTGCCGGTCGATGAAGTGTTTGCGTTTGCAAGGTTGTCCTTTTCAAGATCCGATTTTGTCGCTCTCTTGAGGTTGAGTTTGCCGATATTGACTTTTGCGCTTTCATTCTGTGTCTGAGTCTCAGCCGGACCGGGAGTGATGACCTGAAGCGATTCGTCGAGAGTGAATGCCTCTTCCTCGTCTTCTCCATGTGTTTCGATCCTTGTTTCAGGGATCGTTTTTTCCTGGGCCTTTCTTGCCTTGGTGAAACTGTTTTCCTTGAATGAAACTTCGGGAGCGTTTTCGTTAGGAACGGCTTCGTCGCCGACAAGTATCGTCGAGTCACCGACTGAGAAATTCGATCCGATCTTGAGTTCCGTTTCTGTCGAAGGACTCAGTTTTTCGCCGTTGACATAAGTTCCGTTCGTGCTGTTGTGGTCTTCGATGAAGAGTTTCCCGTCGCGTGCCGTGATCGAAGCATGGCTGCGGCTCACTTTTGAATCGACGATAGCAACGTCGGAAGAAATGTCTCTGCCGATGGAAAGTCTCTGCCCTTCGCGGATCGAAAATTCGCCGCCGGAATACTTTCCTTTTATAAACTTGAATTTTATTTTGTCTGAGTCGGTTCCAACATTTTTAACCAAGTTACTGTATTTGCCCATAAGAATCCTCCTCCAAAAAACTCAAAAACACCGTATACTAATAATTAAGAAATCCTTTTCAAGAAAAATTACTTCCCATCTTTTTCAGGGGATGCTTTGATCTTTGCTTCAAAAGTTTTCTTTGCAGAATCGATGAATGTGAGGACAAGAGCGGTCTCTTCTTTCGAAACTGCGGCTGCGCCTATGTTTTGCACAATAAAGTCGGTCCTGTCGTAGAAGTTGTCCGTCTCCTCTTTTGTCGGCGTGTGTCCCGCGTCGATTTTGTTGAGGAGGATGACGATCGAATCGAGATACTTGGTAAGGAGCTCTTTTTTGAGTGACTGCTCCTTGTATGTGAGGCACTCCTCTTGCTCGGAGAGCAGCGTTATCTTCTCTGCTTTGAGCCGGTCGATCTCCTCTTCCATTGAAGAGACTTTTTTGAGACTGAACACTGTTGAAACGAGCGAAACTATCGCCGCAATAAGCAAAATTGCCGTAAAGACTCTGTTCATTTTTCACCTCCAAAAAAGACCGGGCATTTTAAAGAAAAAATGAGAATAAAACAATTTTTGTCAGCGCCGTCGGGATTACTGGATCACCTGATCACGCAATAACGATAAGAACTACGGCGCGACGATATTACAGCTCGCTTCCGGTGATTATTGCGAGTTCGTCGAGTGCGGTTTTGTATTTGTAAAGGTTTGCGATTTCTTCGGTTTTTGATTTCTTGACCATGAGCTGCGCGTTGAGAAGCTCGGTTTCCGTTGTCATCTGCTTTTCGTATTTGGCTTCCTGGATCTTGCGTGTGACCTCGGCAGATTCGATCTGAGTTTTGTTCTGTTCAAGCGCTTTTTCGAGGACTTTGATGTCGGCCATGAGCTTTTTGACCTGAAGCGTCATATCCTTTTTGAGTTTTACGCTTTCAAGTTCGGTCGAAACTGAGGAGGCTTTTACTGCCTGATATTCGTAATACTGACGCGCTGTGTCGAAGCCGAATTCCCAGCGTGCGACTGCGCCGAAGAACATTATTCCTTCGGGGTTGATGAGTGTCGAATCCCAGTTTTTCTTGAATCCGAAAGTGAGTCCCACCTGCGGGATGAACTTCTGCACAGCCTGCTTGTTGAGGCGCTCCTGGATCTCGATATTTTTGTTGAGCATGAGCATTTCTGTGCGGTTGCTCTCCTGCGCTTTGATTATCTCATCCTCGTTTTTCGTGATCTCGCGGTATTCCGGCTTGTCGTATCTGATCTCGAAACTCTCTTCGTCGCGGTTCATGAACATGGCTAAAGCCGCCTTGATGACCGATTGATTGCCGAGATATTTCTCCTTTTCGACTTCGAGAGCGGCCCTTTCGACCTTGATCTTGTAGAGCGCTGTCTCGTCGATGAGGCCCGCTTTATGGAATTTTTCGGCATTTTTCTCGTAGCGCTCAAGCTGCTCGAAAGATTCATCCAAGAGTTTCAGAATGTCCGTCAGCATGTTGTAGGAGTTGTAGATCTTCACGATCTCGAGCTTGATCTTGTCTTTCGTAAGCTCCGATTTGAGTTTCGTGATCTCCGATTTCAGTTCAAGTGCCTTGTAACCCTGATAGATCCCCCAGAGCGGAGTGAGCGGCTGAACAAGCGTGAGGTCGAGCGTTCTCTGGTGAGTCGGAACGCCGAGGTCGATCTCCATCGGAGGAAGCTGGTCGGGAAGGTCTATCGGAATAGGGCTCGTCGCGTTTATCGACTGTTCAAGCATGCCGACTACAGGTGAAAGATCGACCGAAAGTTTGTCCGGTTCAGGGAAATATTCAAGTTTCAGAAGTTTTGCTTCAAGCGAGATCGTGGGGAAAAAGCGCATGAAAACGGCTTTTTTCTCATATTCGTCCTTGCCCGATTTCGAATCTTCCGCCTTTATGGCTTCGCTGTTTTCTATCGCTATCGAGATGATCTCGTCGATGCCGAGTTCTTCCGCATTCAGATCAAAGATCAGTGCGGTCAATAAACAACATATCAAAATCGTTGACTTTTTCATCTTATTCCTCCTTCTTTTCATCGGAATAGACATAATCTTCGCATTCCCATGACGCGGCGAGGATCCGTTCGTTCTCGTTGACGATCTCCGTGTTCATCCTGCGGACAGTGGAGAGAAGTTCCCTGCATTTTTCCGGCGTTACCTGCAGGAATATGACGGCGTTCGTTCCCGGCCATACCGAAGTGTTCATTCTCGGATTGCCGTGGTCGAAGGAACCGGCCGTGTTTTCAACGATCTGAAAAGTCTTTATTCCGAGCTTTCTGATCTCTTCGGTCGTCTGTTCGAGTTTGGAAATATTGCAGCTTACATAAACGAATTTCATTTTGCACCTCCTTCAGCTTCAGCAGCAGCTTTTGCGGCCTTTGCCTCTTTTATCATCTCTCTTGTGTGCATTATCGCATAGATCGCCGGAATAAGAAGCAGTGTTACGAGAGTCGAGACCGTAAGTCCGCCGATGACCGTGATGCCGAGCGGCTTCCAGATCTCGGAACCTGCACCGTTGTTGAGTGCCATAGGTACCATACCGATGATCGTTGTGATTGCCGTCATCAAAACGGGACGGAGTCTCGATCTGCCGCCTTCCTTGATCGCTTCGACTATCGGGTATCCTCTTCCCCGCAGGAGGTTCGTGTAGTCAACGAGAACGATACCGTTGTTGACGACGATACCTAAGAGCATGATGACTCCGACGAACGTTACCGCGCTCAAAGTCGTCCCGGTGAGGATGAATGCCCAGATTACGCCGATTACGGAAAGAGGAACTGTGAACATGATGATGAACGGGTCTCTGAGCGATTCGAACTGGCTTGCCATGATGGCGTAGATCAGGAAAAGGCTTATCAGGAAAAGAAGTTTCATGTCGCCGAAAGTCGACTGCTGGTCGACGACCTGACCTCCGAGCTCGATGTAGACATCGGGATCGATATCTTCGTTTTTGATTATCTCCATGACGTTTTTCGTTGCTTCACCGAGCGAAATGTCGTTGAGAGTGAGCTTCAGATAGACTATCCTCTGCTGCGTTTCGTGGAGGATCTGCGTAGGTCCGTCAGTCTCTTCGATTATGCCGACAGCGCTGAGCGGAATGAGTTCGCCTGTTGCCGAAGTGAGCATGATGTTTCTGAGGTCGCTGATCCTGCTGCGTTTTTCCTTGTCGTAACGGATAATGATGTCGTATTCGTCGTTATCCTGCTTGTATTCGCCAGAATCGGCGCCGTAAAGGCTCTCACGGACTGCAAGGGCAGCCATTCCGGCATTGATGCCGAGACGCGCGAGTTTGACTCTGTCGAATTTGACGGTGATCTCTGGTTTGCCGCGGTCAACAGTCGATTCGACATCCTGAAGATAAGGCTGTGCCTCAAGGATCTTCTGAAGTTTGTCACCTGTTTCGGCAAGTTTTTTGAGGTCGTTGCCCTTGATCTTGATCTCGATGGGCTTGCTTGAACCGAGCATCGCGCTCTGGAGCAGCGAACCCGCCGTCATATTGAACGAAACGACCTCAGGGATCTCCTCGACTTCTTTTCTTATCTTTGCCGCAACGGTCTTGATGTGGTAGCTTCGTTTGTTGCGGTTGACTATCTTTACCATTATCGTCGCGATATTTTTGCCTTCGGAGAATCCGAACATCGAAAGAAGACCGTTGTCGGTCTGGCCGGTTATCGTGTAGTAGCTTCTTACATCCTTTTCATCGATGTTTCTCTTGACGATTTCTTCGATCTTTTTTGCAACTTCTGCAGTCTGTCCGGCATTGACGCTTGATTCAAGCTCGGCTGTTGCAACTATATCACCCATATCGAACTCAGGAATGTAGTCGGTTCCTGTGCTGAGCCCTGCCTTGATCGTGAAGAAGAATACTGCGGCGACTGCGATTACAACGAGCCATCTGAACCTTATGTTGAGTCCGAGCAGCGATTTGTAGAGATCTTCGACGAAAACGAAGAGTTTTTCCGAAATGTTGTACAAAAATCCGTGCTTTTTCTCTTTTATCTTACGCTTCATAAGGACTGAACTCAGCATCGGAGCAAGCGAAAGGGAAACGAGAAGGGATGCTGCGATCGTGACTGACGCTACGAAAGCGAGCTGCTTGAACAGAAGTCCGACGATGCCGCTGACGAATGCGAGCGGGATGAAAACGGCGACAGTAGTGAGAGTCGAAGCAGAAATTGCCGAAGTCATCTCTCCTGCGCCGAAAATAGCTGCTTCCGCCGGACGCGAGCCCTCCTCGATGTGCCGCGTGATGTTCTCGAAGACGACGACCGTGTTGTCGACGACCATACCGAGCGTTATCGAAAGAGCCATAAGCGAGAATATGTTGATCGTATATCCGCAGACATACATGAAAATGAGACCGATGATGAGCGAGAAGGGGATGGTCAGCGTGATGATGAGGCTGCCTCTCCATTCACGCAGGAAGAAAAGAATGACCAGAATGACGAAGATCATCGCGTAAGCTGCCGTTGTCGCCAGGTTTTTGATCGACATTTCGATGACTTCCGAAGAGTCGTTGAGTTCTTCGATGACTACATCTTTCGGAACATTTTTACGGATCTCTTCCATTGCCGCCTTTATGTTCCTTGCAACTTCAAGAGTGTTCGCGCCGCTCTGCTTCTGGGTCATGATGACTGCCATAGTCTTTCCTTTCGCACGGACCGACAGATCCTGATCTTTGAGCCTGTCTCTGATCTCTGCAAGAGAGGAAAGTCTGACCATGCTGCCGTCTTTGGCAGGGATCTGTATCTCGCCGATCTCTTCTACAGATTCGAATTCAGCCGGAACGCGCACTGAAAGATCCATTCCGCCCGTTTTTATGCTCCCGCCGGGAACTGAGATATTCTGTGTTTCAAGAAGTTTCGCGATCGTTCCGACCGAGATCCCGCTTGAACGGAGCTTTATCGGGTCGACTACTATTTCGATCTCTCTTTTCGGTGCGGCCAAAGTGATAAGACCGCCGATACCGTCTACCTGTTTGAGCCTTCCTTCGATCCGGTCGTCTATGATCTTTGCCAGTCCGGCTTCGCTTTCTTTGGCCGTGATACCGTACATGATGACAGGCACCATCGAACTGTCGACTTTTAGGATCATCGGATCGAACGCATAGGAAGGAAGGATCTTTTTGACGGGGTCGATCCTGTCTCTGACATCGTTTGTAGCATCGCCGATGACGGTCCCGAAGTTGAATTCAAGCATGATGAAGCTGACGTTTTCCTTCGAAACGGACTTCAGCGATTTGATCTTGGGAACGCCGGCAAGCTGCTTTTCAAGCAGTTTCGTGACCTGCTGCTCGACATCTTCCGAAGAAGCGCCGGGAAGGACAGTGACGACTGTGAGGGAAGGATATTCGGCCTGAGGCAGGATATCGAGTTTAAGTGCGTAGAACGCCAGTAGTCCGAAAATCAGGATGCCCGTGAATATCATCGATATCGTAACGGGCTTTTTAACAGCAATCTGTGAGAGTCTCATGGCGGCACCTACTTACTGCTGACCGTAACTGAAACGCCGTCTCTGAGTTTTGTTTTTCCGGCACTGACGACCGCTTCGCCGCTGCTTATCCCTTTTACAGCGTAGAATTCGCCTAAATCTTCAATGATCTCGATGTTTTTAAGAACGGCGGTGTTGTTTTCGATGACGAAGAGGCGGTACTGGTTCGTTCCGGCCTGGCGTATTACCGAAAGACGCGGGACCATGACGGCCTTGACTTCGGGAAGAGAGATCTTTACTCTGCCGAACATACCGGGTTTTATCAGCTTTTTCGCGTTGTTGATCTCTATTTTTACGACTGCGGTCCTTGAAATGACGGAGACTAAGGTCTCGGTCGAATATATCTTTCCTTTTATCTTCGTGTCGGGGTAAGCGTCGGCGATGACTTCGATATCCTTTATTTTCTGTATTAACGGAAGTTCCTTTTCATCGACCTGGATCTCAAGGAAAAGTTTGTTCAGATCCATGAAGCGGATGATCCCGTTTGCATGTGAGAAACCGGGAGTGAGGCCGGGGTTGATGAGCATGAACTCTTCTCCCTCTCTGAGCATGTGTTCTGCGACCATGCCGTCAAAAGGAGCGATTATCTCCATATTTTCTTTCGTCATTCTGACTTTGGCCTTCGATGCATTGAGCTTAGCCTCGAGATGATCGAGCTGCTGCTGCGGAAGAACGCCCGAATCAACGAGATCTTTGACTCTTTCGTAGTCTTTTTCGACTGCTTCGAGCTCTGCTTCGGCCGCTTCAGCCATCTCTCCTGAAAGTGTTACGATGACAGATCCCTTCGGAACGGTCGCCCCTTCGCGGTAGTGGATCTTCTTGATCTTTCCGGGCATCCTCGCCGAAAGGTTCGCCTCTCTGAAAGGCTTGAAGGAACCGCCGAATTCAAGAACGGGGGAGTAGCTTTCTTCTTTGGCTTCAACAGTGGCAACTACAGGTTTCTTTTCAACAGGAGCAGCTTCCTGGACCTCCTCCTTTTCAAGGCATGCGGTGAAAAGAAAAAGGGAAACAGATAACAAAAGCAACAGTTTTTTCATAATAACCTCTATTTTAACAAACCATAATTGAAAACATTGACAAAAGTCTCCTTGACCCGCTCATAGTCGTCCGATTCGGGTGAAATGTCCTTTGTGAGGCAGAAGATCTGCGAAACAAGGTTCAGCATTTTGACAAGGACTTCAAGATCGACATTTTTCACTTTTCCCGCTTCGACACCGCTCTGAAGCTTGTCGAGAATGATCTTCATTTTTTCCTTGTGCATCTCGTGGAAGAAGTTGATCGAGTTCTGCGGCATCTGAAGAATGGCGTTCGCCACCAGCATGTAAGTATCTTCATGTTCGCGGTAGTAGTCCATGTGGGCGTCGAAAAGAACGGCGACGAAATCTCCGTAACCTACATTTTCGAGTTTTTTGCCGATTTCGTCATACATCTCATCCATGCAGTATTTTACCGACTCGAAAAAGAGATCCTCTTTGTTCTGAAAATAGCGGTAGAGCGTCCCTTTGCCGACACCGGCATTCTTCGCGATCTTGTCGATATCGGAAATATGGAATCCGAAAGTGGCGAAACTTACGGCAGCCGCCTTTAAGATCTTGAGCTTGCGCTCCAACTGGTTTTTTGTCATCTTGAAAAACATTGCAAACCTCACAATTAGCACGAACAAGTTCCGCAAAACGGAACTGACCAGTTCTGCTTTTTAATACTCATCAGTCATTTGTCAAGAGAAAAACGAAAAAAATTATATGTTTTTGAATTTACGAAAGAATCTATTCGTCGTCGTCGCTGCTGCCGGAGAACTCTTCGACGCTCTGACCGAGAAGAAGCGCGTTCTGATAGTGGATTAGCGGATCGATGATCATGTCGAGCGAACCTTCCATGATCTCGTTGATGCGGTAAAGCGTAAGTTTTATGCGGTGGTCGGTAACGCGACCCTGCGGAAAGTTATAAGTCCTGATCTTTTCAGATCTGTCTCCGCTTCCGACAAGGCTTCTGCGCTGCGAACTCACCTCCTGATCGCGTTTTTCGCGCTCGAGTTTGAGAAGTTTCGCTTCCAAAACTTTCATCGCCCTCGCACGGTTCTGGATCTGGCTTCTTTCATCCTGCATCGCAACGACGATACCTGTCGGAATGTGGGTGATCCTGACCGCGCTGTCTGTCTTGTTGACGTGCTGGCCGCCTGCGCCGCTTGAACGGTAGACATCGATCTTAAGGTCTTTTTCGTCTATCTGGACTTCGTCGATTTCGTCAGCCTGAGGAAGGACCGCGACCGTAATTGCCGAAGTGTGGACTCTGCCCTGCGATTCGGTGACGGGAACACGCTGGACGCGGTGGACGCCGCCTTCGTATTTGAGCCTGCCGTAGACGTCTTCGCCCGAAATTTCGGAAATGACTTCCTTGATTCCCGCGCCTTCTGCCGTGCTGATCGACATGATCTCGACTTTCCACTTGTTGAGTTCGGCGTAACGGCAGTACATACGGTAGATCTCTTCTGCGAAAAGAGCCGCTTCGTCGCCGCCGGTCCCTGCACGGATCTCCAAAATCGCACTTTTTTCATCAAGCGGATCTCTCGGAAGAAGGAGAACGTTGAGTTCGTCGGTGATCGCGTTGTATTTTTCCTCGAGTTCGGGAAGTTCAGCCTTGATCATCTCGATAAGTTCGGGATCTTTTTCGATCGAAAGCATCTCTTTCTGATCGGCTATCTCGCGCTCGAGCTTGTCCCATTCGAGATAGTTGTCGACGATCTTTTTCAGGCGCTTGTATTCGCGCATGAGTTTCGTGTATTTTTTCACGTCGCCGACAGTTTCGGGCTTTGCGATCTCTTTCTCGATGTTAAGAAAACTCTTGTGGATTTCGGCAAGTTTGTCTTTGATTTCAAGCATCGGTCCCTCTTGATAAAAAAATCCCGCCAACCTCTTTAAACAAGAAATTGACGGGGATAAAATTGAAAAGAGCGGCTATTTTTTGCCAGCGTAGGTGTCTCTTTTGTATTTTGCGTTGAATTTTTCGATCCTGCCTGCGGTGTCGACGATTTTTGTCTTGCCGGTGTAGAACGGATGGCAGTTCGAGCAGATTTCTACGTTGTAGCCTTCTTTTTTGGTGGAACGGGTAACATATTCCGCTCCGCATGAACACTTGACTGTTATGAGCTCAAGCTTCGGATGAACTTTTTCTTTCATTTCAAACTCCTTAAAAATCATGGAACAAAAAAATCGCGGGTATGGTAATCAAGTATTTGAAAAAAGCAAGTTTTATTTTTTCATTGAGAGTTTTTTGAACTCGCTGACAAGGTCATCCATGTAGCTCTCGCGGTTGCGGATCCACATCGAATTTATTCCCAGACGGTCGAAGATTTCCTTCTTTTCGGCAATGAAACGCTCTTCACCGATGCGCGATGCCTGCGAAAAATCGAGAGTCTCAACTGCTCCGCTTTCAGGGTCGAATGTGCGCAGAGCCCCGTCAGCAAAGGGCTTAAACAGCATTTCGTCGATGAGCCCGACCGAAATTATCTCGTGTTTGAGAAGCGCCGGTTTCACCGATTCAGGCATTTTGTCGAAAAGCATGTCTGAAAGGAAAAATACGAGGGCTTTGCGCTTCATGACTTTGTTCAGGAACTTGAACGCCGCGTCCGGATCTGTTCCGCGTCCCGTCGGTTCTGCGGTAAGCAGTGAGCGGATGACCGTCAGAAGGTGGTTCTTGCCCTTTCTCGGCGGGATGTATTCCTCGACCTTGTCTGAAAAAAGAAGGAGTCCGACTTTATCCGAATTTTTGATCGCACTGAAGGTAAGTGCCGCTGCTATCGTCGTCATCGCGTCGCGGATCCCGCTCCTCTGTCCGTAGATGCTCGAACCCGAAATATCAGCGACGATCAGGACTGTGAGTTCACGCTCCTCCTGATAAAGTTTGACAAAAGGCTTTCCCATTCTCGCCGTGACGTTCCAGTCGATGAGACGCGCGTCGTCATTTTCTGTGTATTCGCGCACTTCCTGAAATTCAAGTCCGTGCCCTTTGAACAAAGTCTGGTAGGAACCCTGGAAGTAGCTGTCCACCTTCTTCTTTACATTAAGTTCTATGTATCTGATTTTTTTCAGCAATTCTTCATTCAGCATCGCAAGTTCCCGCAATTTCAAACAAAAAACGGTCAAAAAACAGCGGTAATATTAAAATTATTTCAAAATTCGGCAAAAAAATTCACGATTCTTTTCACAGATCGCTGATATGCTAAAGGCGGCCTGCGGATACGCCCGCCGCTGATCCTGCCGGGATATCACCGGATCAGATGTTTACCGTCGTGTCTTGGATGACTATGCAGGCACCGTTTTCAACGGGTTCTGATTTGAATCTGTCGTTTTCAGAGTCGTATTCTCTTGTGACCTGGATCAAACGGACGTTTTCAAGCGTGACGTTCAGAGAGCCCGAATCGTATGAGAATGAGTTTACGGTCATCGTGCCGCGGTCAGGATAATAGTATTTGCCGGCGCCGTCGAAATAGCCTTCGTTGTCATAAACGATGTCTTCGTAGACTATGATGCACTGAGCGCATGAACTGTAGGATGCGTTGTATCCTTCGGTAAGGTCGTATGTCCCGGGTGTCGTTTCGCTGTAGATCTCGAAATTTATCTCATCGGTCACAGCCGTGCCGGTTCCGGGCTGATAAGTGCCGGAATAGTAGGCGTAACTGTCGATCGACCCGTCGATCTTCATTGCTCCCAAAGATATCACTGCGCAATCTCCAGCATCGATGTCGCCGGTATCTGTGTCAGTATCGGTGTCAGTGTCAGTGTCGGTGTCGGTGTCGGTGTCAGTGTCAGTGTCAGTGTCAGTGTCAGTATCAGTGTCTGTATCCGTGTCTGTGTCAGTGCCGGTATCCGTGTTTGTGTCAGTGTCCGTATCCGTGTCTGTGTCAGTGCCGGTATCCGTGTTTGTGTCGGTATCGGTAGCCATGTCGCCGGTGTCGGCGGTAGTGTCTCCTTCATCATCGTCACTGCCGCATGAAACGAAGAAAAAGAACGAAAAGATCAAAACCACGATAATTGAAAAATTTTTCATAAATTCCTCCTTTTGAAAAACCAACGGAAAGATTCTACTCTTTGATCCGTAAAAATAAACCTTTTTTGCTAATTGCCGTGGATCCGCGGAAAAATCTTGAACAAAGTGCGGAAGTGGTCGTTTCAGGTGCGGAAGTCGCACGTGCAAGAGGTCCACACACGCCCTAACATTATTAGAGATTAAAATTCTTTTTTCAGTTTTTTGTGCTATAAGCGTCCGTTTTTTGTTTTATAAACTTGAAATTTTGGGGGAAATTATGAAAAAAGTTTTTCTTAACGGTGAAAACCTTACGATCGATGATGTCGTTCTTGTTGCTAAAGGTCAGGCTGAAGTCGCTATCAACGAAAAAACGCGTGCTAAAATGGCGAAATGCCGCAAGTTCGTTGATTCGATCCTCAAAAAGGACAAGGCTGTTTACGGTATCAACACCGGTTTCGGAATCTTAAGCGATGTCAAAGTCGAGCACAAAGACCTTGAAACGCTTCAGATCAACCTTATCCGCAGCCACGCGATCGGTGTCGGCGCTCCTTTCAACAAAGAGACTGTCAGAGCGATCATGCTGCTCCGCGCAAACGTCCTCGCAAAAGGTTTCAGCGGAATCTCACTTGAAACTTTCGACAAACTTTTGGAACTCCTCAATAAAGACATAATCCCGTTCATTCCGTCGCAGGGAAGTGTCGGCGCAAGCGGCGACCTTGCTCCTCTTGCTCATCTCGCGATAGTTCTCTGCGGAGAAGGCTTCGTAATGACCGACGACGGCAGAATGGTCGATACGGCAGAAGTCTTCAAAGCTAAAAAGATAAAACCCATCACGCTCAAGGCTAAGGAAGGTCTCGCTCTCATCAACGGAACGCAGGTAATGACGGCTCTCGGCGCTCTCGCAGTCCACAGAGTCCACAACCTTCTCAAACTTGCAGATATCGCGCTCACCTCTACTATCGAAGGCATCATGGGAACAGACCGTGCTTTTGATCAGAAGGTAAACATCGTCAGAGCTCACCCCGGACAGGCTGAAGTTTCCGAAAACGTCCTCAAACTTATTGCTAAATCTGAGATCCGCGAAAGCCACCGCAACTGCCCGAAAGTCCAGGACGCATACAGCCTCCGCTGTGCTCCGCAGGTCCACGGCGCAGTCAGAGACGCACTCCGCCATGTTGAAAAAGTCATCACGACAGAGCTCAATTCTTCCACCGACAACCCGCTTATTTTCCCCGACGAGAAAGAGACGATCTCTGCTGGAAACTTCCACGGCGAGCCGATCGGACTCGTTATGGATTACCTCACTGCGGCTGTCTCCGAGCTTGGAAGCATCTCCGAGCGCAGGATCGAGCAGCTCATCAACCCCGTTTTCAACCAGGCTCCTGCATTTTTGGTTAAAAACAAAGGTCTCAACAGCGGCTTCATGATCGCTCACGTCGCTGCAGCAAGCCTTGCAAGCGAGAACAAGACCCAGTCTTTCCCCGCAACAGTAGATTCGATCCCGACATCTGCAGGAAAAGAAGACCACGTCAGCATGGGAACTACAGCTGCAAGAAAGTGCACGGCAGTTGTTGAAAATACCGTAAAGATCATCTGCATCGAGCTTCTCACTGCAATGCAGGCGATCGATTTCAGAAAACCGATGAAGGCAGGCGCAGGCATCGAACCGGTTTACAAACTCATCCGCAAGGACGTTCCCTTCATGGAAAACGACGCATTCCTTCACCCGATGTTCATGAATGTTCTCAAGAAAGAATACGAGATCGTAAAAACGGCTGAAAAGGCTGTCGGCGCTCTCAAATAATAAATTTTATCGCGTTATGGATGCAGTTCAGGCGTCCGTTCCCCTTGTAATTCATTAAGATCCCGTCAGTCTCGACGACAATGCTTTCTTCAGTCTCGATCTCTATTTCGCTGCCTTTTATCGTGTGGATGACGGGTACGTCGGTGAGATGACCGTTAAACAGATTGGGAAGCGCCTTGAAAAGCTGTCCGAGCGTCGGTTTTTCGACGAACATCGCGTTGAAAATGCCGTCCCGCGGGTCTGCATCTGGGTTTTGTCTGATCCCGCCGCCTGAGTATGGTCCGTTTCCGACATTCATCGTGAAAAGTCCCGCTTTGAAACACTCTGTTCCGTCAACTTTCAGCGTGACAGGGATAGGTCTCTGCCTGAAAACTGCTGCGATAAGACCGAAAAGATAGTTGAGATGGTGCGAGCCGATGAAGGGTTTCAGCTTATCGGCATAGACACAAGTCAAAGGATCGACGCCGTATCCGATAGAATTTATGAAATATCTGTGCTTTTCAATGCCGTTTTCGAAATATGTAAGTCTTCCCACATCCAAAGGCTGAGCCCTGCCGTCAAAAAAGATGTCAAGCGATCTCCTGTAATTTTTTGTCAGTCCCCAGAAACGTCCGAAATCGTTGCCTGTTCCGCGCGGAATAAGCCCGAGCCGGATGTTTTTCCTCTTCTCTTCGGGGATATCTGCCGTCATGATGCCGTTTACAGTTTCGCTTATGGTTCCGTCGCCGCCCCAGACTAAGATCGTGTTGCAGCCCGATTCGACAAAATCACGCGCAATTTCCGTGGCGTGCCCTTTGTACTCGGTATCTCTGGTCGTGAAAGCGCTACAGTGCTCTTCAAGCCGGAGCATAAGATAGTGCCGCTGACGCTTCAAGTGTTTTTTGCCCGATCTCGGATTTATGATGACTGCAAGCATAAAAGATTCCGTTCTCATTAGCTCAGCAAAAATCGTGAGAGTATGCACTAATTGCGGATTATTTCAAATCGTGGAGATGTTTGCGTGTCCTTTGTCTATTTCACGGATCATCCATACGGCGCGCCCCAGACATTCCATCGAACTGTCGAAAATGAGATCGTTGTTTTTTATGGCGGGCTTGTCGTTTGTAAGTTTGAAAGTGTGTTCTCCGATCTTAAAGCAGCGTTTGAGCGTTTTTCGTGAATTTATGTCAAAAAGGTATGTCCCGCGGTCCTGCAGTTCTTTGCCGGTAGGATCTATCACGATTTTATCCCCTTTCATGAAAGTCGGTTCCATATTGTCGCAGCCGACTTCAAAGAGAAACATTTTTCCTTCTTCTATCCCGCTGACGATGCTGCCGACGGTTGCAGAAGAGAGGTAGAGCGGAGCTTTTTCCTTGATGAGATATTTCGCATTTTTTTTGCCGCTTTCTGAAAGCATCGGTCCGAAGCCGTTTACGAGCCATGAAAAACTCAGCCCGAATTTTACTGAAAGGGCGAGAAGAAAGTCTGCGTTAGGTGTTTTTATCCCTTTTTCGATCCCGCAGATATAAGACTGCGAAAAGCCTGTTTCGTCAGCCATATCCTTTTGATTGAGCTGAAACATAAGGCGTAAAGTTTTTATCCTTTCGGCAATATTTGTCACGAGGTACCTCCGATCCCCGCCTGTTTTTGAAATGAGCGTTCGCTAAAATCTACTTATAATATATGTTTTCGAAATTTAAAGTCAATAAAATTGTTGAGTGTGAAATGTTTATTTTGTTTTATTGACCTTATATTTTTGTTAAAATCTTAACGATTTTGCTTGATTTCAATGTTTTATTTTAAATATTGAATAAAAAAATTGAAAAAATGTATTTTTTGAGTAAATGTTTATTTGCATATTTGTTAATTTTGATACTTGAGAGGTGATGCATTGAGAAAGATTAAGCTTTACTTTTTGTTAGTTTTTGCAGTCTCTGTTTTGCTTTTTCCTGAATTTGTATTAGCGGCTGCCGACACGAGCGGGATAAAATCCAAATTCCAGGAGATGGCTGACACCGTTTTTGATGTCGCGAGATACATCGGGATCTACGGCGGGCTTGGAGGAGCGATAGTTTCACTTTTTTTCAGGTATATCAACAAAGATCAGAATATCTGGTCGGACGCCTTGAAGATCCTGGGAGCCGGTGCGGGACTTGCAGCCTTTTCAACGATCCTGAGCATCATTGCCGGTTGGATATGAAAGTTTTTTCAGTTTTGGGAACAAAGCAGACTTTTGTCGACAAAGGGCAGGCGGCGGTCATGACACTCTTCTTTTTTTCAGGTGCTGTCTTGAAGGACATCTTTCTTCTTCTTGTTATCCCGGCTGTGGTCTTTACGGTGACTTTTCTTATCCGTGAAAAAATTTTTTCGGGTTCGCCGGATTGGTGGATCTTTGTTCTGAGAATGTCCGGCGGTGGAAAGATCCGCTACTGCCGCCAGCAGAGGGATCTGATCGGAGTAAAAAATGAAGAGCATCTTTGAAATGCTGAAAATAGCCGCAGTTGAAGACAACTTTATTCTCACTTCTTCAATGCGGCGCTTTTCCGTCTGGGAGACCGAAGGGGCGGACTGCTACTTTCTTTCACCGGCGCTTCAACGGGCAAACTCGTTTTTCATGCGTGAAGTAAAGGAGGGAACGACAGTCGAATTCTTTACTGTTATCCGCGGCAAAGACGAACTTGTTGAAGAACGCTGCTCTTCTGAAAGCGAGCCTGTGATAAGGCAGAGGCTCGGATTCCTGCGGAGAAAAGGGGTCAAAAAAAGCCGCAGTTTTTTCGTGGTCTCAAGCGATATGCCGAAAAGCGGAGCCCCGGCGGATGCGCCCGATATGAACTATCACAAAAATCTTGTCCAAAGTTTTGAGATGAACGCGCGGCAGTCGGATACTTCAGAGATCAAGGAACTTTTGTTTGAACTTGTCTCATTCGGCGGAGAGATGAAGATCCACCCCGAAATGAGCATCAGGGAGGAACTCATTCAAAAACAGTGCTCGGCGACTCCTGAATATTTCAAAGTCGGCGGCACTTTCTGCAAAGTCCTTTCGCTCAAATTCATGCCGAAAGAGACTTTTCCTTTTATGATCCCGCGCATCATCGACACTTTTTCGGGAAACTTTTCATATTCAGTCTCGTTCACGGTGCTTCCGCAGTCGAGAGAACTCCTTTCCCTCGAGGCAAAAGAGCGTTTTTACATTGCGACGAGCGGCAGGGGGGCAGCAAAAAACGCGAAAGAAACAGACGAGCTGATGAACCTCCTTACCGTTTCGAAACACAAGATCGGCTTCCTCTCTGCAAAGATCGTTGTTTCAGAAAGCGATCCTCTGCTTCTTGAAAAACGTGCTGAAGAGATATCGCTCCTCATGAAAAACGGAGGTTTCTTTTTTGAAGAAGAGACATGGGGACACGATCTCGAGTTTTTTAAGTCGCTTCCGTCTTTGATGAGCCTTTCGGAGCGTCAGATCAGAGCCCTCAGCGCCAATTTTACCGATATGTTCCCGGCTGCAAGACACGGACACGGGGATTTTGACGGAAGATCTCCTCTTTTTTTGCGGAACCGTTTCGGTGAAATATACGGCTTCGACGCCGGCTCTTCAAAACGCAACAACAAGAACGGCTCTGTTTTCGGCTGCTCGGGAAGCGGAAAGTCGGTGACTGTGAACACTCTTATTGCACACACCTTTTTTCCGAACATAAATTCCGACAAAAACTTCCCGGGGCGCATCTTCATCGTTGATTTTGCGGGGGCTGAAAACTCAAGCTATCTGAAAATGGTGAAACTTTACGGCGGCGTTTTCATTCCGATAGATCCGAGCGGAAAAATCGTTATAAACCCTTTCCCAAAGCGCAGCGAAGTCTGTGTCAACGGTGAGTGGAACAGTTCCGCCCTCAATTTTATCGGTACTATTCTCGACATCGTTCTTGAGATCCGCGAAAAAAACATGAACGCCGATCTTTTCAGGAACATCGTTTCAAAGGCGGTACGCAGCATGTATGCGGCCAAAGAAGAGCCTGTGCTCGGCGATCTGCCCGATTTTGTCGAAGACGAAGATACGGAAAAAGCTGAGATCATCCGCAGGCTCCTCTGCGGTTTTCTGGATGATCCGGTGTCAAAAACGATCAACGGAAGATCGACAGTCGATTACGGGAAACAGCCTTTTGTCATCTACGATCTGCAGGGAATATCCGGGCTCAGTGAAAAACTGAAGGAACTTCTCACCTTTATCGTTATCCAGGAGGCGAAACGGAGCGCTTTCGAAATAACGAACAGCTTCATAGTTTTTGACGAAGCGGCGCAGCTTATCAAAGATCCGCGTCTTGCCGATCTTATCGAAGAACTCTTTGCCACGGCGAGAAAATACAACACCGGAGTCTGGACTGTCACGCAGAATTTCCTCAGTTTCAAAGAGGCGGCGCTCTCTTCCAAAATAAAGATCAACACGACGACAACTATATTTTTGAGCCATGCGAACGATGAGGAGGCAAAAAGGGTGATCGCGGAAGATTTCGGTCTGAGTGAGGCTGAAAAGGAGGCTTTCGGAAGCCTGAGAACAGTGAAAGGGGAGTATTCGACCGCCCTTTTCAGGACGCAGAGAGGAGCCGAGCTCGAATCTGAAGTCGTCAGAATAGAACTTTCGCCGTTCGATTATGCGGTGGCTACAAGTGACAAAGAGGAAAACCGGCTGCTCGAGAGATTTGCCGGGATCCGCGGACTGGATCTTATCGACGCCTGTGCCGAAGCGGCGATGCTTGCATACAGGAAGGATCTTTTCGTTATGGATGCGATAAAAGATTTTTTAGGGGACAAAATATGAATCTCAACATCTGTTACAACCCGAAGACACTGCTTGAGTCAGCTGGCGCAGGCTGGCTCTGGAGCGTGGTCTTCATTGTCATCTCGGTAGGTCTTGCCATAAGTTTCGTAACTGAAGTCTTTAAAATCCAGAAATCGGAAAAACCTGATTTTTTGGGAGTTGCTTGGAAGGCGGCGGTGATCATACTGCTTTATCTTTATCTGCCCGGTTTTATCGAAAAGACAATGCTTGTAACATACGATTTTCCGACAGTTGCCGAACTTGACGAGGAATTTTTCAAAGCGTTTTCCCTCTATTCATCGAATCTCTCGATGACTGATGGACTTTCAGGAAATATCCCGGATCAGTGCCCGCGCTTTTCGGATCCGCTTTTGGGAGAAGCGGGAACGGCACTCATAACCTCTTTCTATTTCCAGTATTTCTGCAAACTTGCAGTTTTTATTCTTATGCTTTTCGTGTGGAGCGCGAAAGAGGTGGTCTTTTTTTACGGCTGGGGGACTTTGATGTCGCTGAACATGGTCGGACTGTGCTTTGCACTGGTCTTTCCGGCTTTCCCGGATCAGGGTTTCGCTTCGGTCGGAAGTTTTTTCCGCTCTATTGCGGAGTTCGCTCTGTGGCCCGTGCTTTATGCTGTCTTTATTTTCATCACAGGAAAGGCGCAGGTCGAAGTTATGAAACTCGCTTCCGAAATATGCTCATGCCCGTACAGTTTCAGAATGGACAGAGACACTGTCACAGTATTGTCAGGCCTTGTCTTTACAGGTCTGGGCATTGTCTCGATCCCTTTTTGGGCCTCAAAGGCGGCTTGTTCAGATCAGCTCAAAAGCACAGTTTCAAATATAAAAACGATAGCAATGGCCCGTATTGACCGCTACAGGATGAAATGATGAGAAAAAATGACGCTTCAGATTTTTTCGATACAATAAAGTATCGCGATATTGAAAGAATGCGGAGGTCTTTCCGCATACTCGCCCTGATCTTCTGCCTGATGATGTTTTTCATCGCTTTGGCAGCGCTTCTTTTTGCATGGTCTGCCGCAATGAGGCCGACTCCCGTCATCGCATTCGACAAAGAGGGAAAAAGGATCGTCTTTCATGGTCCTGAAACGCTCGAGACTTCTACCAATCTGGTAAGAGTCCATCGGTTCATTTCTGATTTCATCGGCAAATTTGACGGAGTGAGCCCCAATATCGACGAGGATCTTAAAGAAGCCTACAATATGCTGACTCCGAAATTCAGGCAGATCCTGCTTGACAAGTCGGTCCACAAAGAAAAGATAGACACATGGAAAAACAAGAATTTTGAGACAAAGTTTTCACTCACGAAACTCAAAGTCGTAAAAGGGAGCTTTTCTGTCGGGTCATCGCTGACTGTCGAAGGTCTGGGAGAGATGACTTTCGGGAATGCCGTCGATTATTCGGGTGAAAACGAAAAGAGGAAAAGTTTAGTCTGGTTTTCGGCGCTCCTCCTTGTTGTTCCGGTGTCGCTGGAACTCTCTCCCGACGGGCTTCTTGTCGATTTCTACACGGGAAAGAGTTTCGAAGATTTCAGAGAACTTCGGGCCTATCTTACAGAAAACGGAAAAGAATATCTCATTGAAGATGAAAAAGAGCGTGCAGAATGAAAAAACTTCTGATCTTATTAGCTTTATTTGATGTGTTTGGCGTGTTCGGCAGAGATCTTGACAGGGAAGAAGAAAAAGCAAAATTCATCCCGATCACCGAAAAAGTCGCCGTCATCACGATCACTAACAGCGACACTGTGATCTACAGGACAGTGAACATCGCTTTAGGAGAGGTGTTCGTCTTTGAATTCCCGGAAAACATTTCACTCACGGAAACTCCGACAGTCGGAGACGCCGGACTTCTCAAGATCGAGGTCGAAACTGAGCCTCTGAAGATGAAAGTGTGGGGACTCATGTTCAACGAGGCGCCTGAAGAGGCTCTGATGTACGGGCTCAGTTCCAATGTTCAGTTCAAGATAAATTCGGGACAGGCCTTCATTTTCAATTTCGTCATACGTCCTTCCGAAGAGGCGAGCAACAGGATAATTTTTTCGTATCCCGAATGGGAAACTTCGAATAAGGCGGTCAATAAACATCTGGAAATGTTGAGGAAAGAGCTCGAAGGGAAGTATGAGAAGAGGATGAAGGAGATAAAAAAAGAGATAGATAAAAGCATGATAGGGATGATGGCGAAATCTTTCAGCGAATTTTTCCAGTGCAGCAGTTATTCGGCACGCACCGAGGAAGAACTCGTTTTTCTGCGCAGCGACCGCATCTGCAAAATCGGTAAAGATGCTCTCGTCACGGTCAATTTTTCGGTGAAAAACCGTTACAGACAGCGTTTCCACATCGAATCGGTGAAGATCTATTCGACAAAAGGGGGAAAAGTAGAGATCGATAATGCGCAGTATCACATCGACAAATTCTCGATGCAGTTCGATGAGATAGTAAGCGGCGGTATAGCCTTTAAAATAAGCGACGAAGACTATTCCAGGGAATACATAATCGAAGTGAACGAAAGCGCCGGAAAAAAGCGCAAACTTGAACTTAAGGTGTCGTTTTGAGAGAAGAAAAGGAAAAGTCGCCGCTTGAGATCCTCTCGGAAAGCGGTAAGGATGAAAACAAGCTCTCCTTTCAGTGTGAAGAAAGGAAAACTAAATATTCTGCTGTGCGCAGGAAAGTCATATTTTTCGCCTCTCTTTCGGTTCTTTTTCTTCTCCTTGCACTATCTGCTGCGGCTCTCTTCAAAAAGGGCGGCGGAACGGAAGCCGGCGATAGCGGTGAAGCCGGATTCAATGACTTCAGCGAGCTGGCACGCGGCAGAGTCGTGGGAGATATAAAATCGGCGATGAATGCGAAACACAGAAAAAATTTTGAGACGGAAGTGAAAGAAGAAGATGTGAAGAGAGCGCCTGTCCCCTCAAGAAATCCTGCGGTGAAGAGAAGAAACAGAAACGAGGAGAAAGACAGAGAGATCCTTGAAGCCTATGCCAAACTTAGCGATGCTGCGGCTGCAGGCGGCAGTCAGACAGGGAGAAAGAGACACTTCGTTCCCGGCGGAGAAAATCCAGGCGGCGGTGTGTTCGTCAAAGGGAGGAAAGGTGCGGACGGAAAAGAAAAAATATTTGCTCTGCACGATGTCAAAGTCAAGGTCAAACTCGATTTTTCGATACGTTCGACTGCGCAGTCAACGGTCGTTGCGACTGTTCTCGAGGAAGCAGGCGGGATCCCGAAAGGGGCGAGATTCTTCGGGTCGGCCAAAAGTTTCGTCAACAAGAGGACGCAGCTTGCCTTTTCAAAACTCATCATCGGGAATGACGAATTTTCGGTCAAAGGGTTTGCTGTTTCGGGAAAGGATCCGGGAATAGAATCGGAAGTTACCGATATCGCCGATGAGAATATAAAATCGGAAGTAAAGCAGGGATTTACCAAAACGGCTGGAGCCGTGGTCACAAGACTTGCCGGAAGTGCGGGCAGTACTGCGGGAACGACCGCCGCGAACACCGTGAATCCGGCCGCTTCGGAACTGGCAAAGCAGGAAGAGGCTAACAAAATGAGGCAGGAATACAGAGTTCCGGCAGGAACATCTTTCTTTGTTTATCTGGAATAGCATGAAAAAAGTCATAGTTCTGATCTTATTTATGTTTTCTTTTGCTCTTCCCGCAGAAGAAGGGGAGCTCCAGGTAAATATAGGCGGCGGCGGTTTTTTTCCTTTTTCGCTTAAAACGGACAATAAGACCACTGTCGTATATGCAAGCTGGAATGCCGGTCTCAATATGTTTTTTGGTCTCACCGACAACTTCGACATCGGTCTGCAGCCTTCATTCACGCGGGTGGGGGACACTTCGAGGAAAGCGGAATTTCAGGATATAAAAGGAAAAGAATACTTTGATTACTGGCGGGTCCAGACGCTCGTCCTTGCAAGATACAATCTCTTTCCGGGGACTTTTTTCTCGCCGCATATCGTTGCAGGAGGAGGATTCAAAGTCGAAACATTTTCAAATATCGAATTTATTGCGGAAGGAGGTCTGAAAGTCGCGAGTTACAGAAAGGATGACTATGCTTGCGTAAACGGCGTCATCGCGGCCGGGTTCGATCTCCAGTTCAGAGTATGGGAGTGGATAATACTCTCGGCACAGGTGCTTTACAAGTGGTCTCCGCATGACAATTCGCTTGATCTGTTCGGATTTTTCGGTGCGTCATTCTTTGTGAATTACTATAACTGGGGGAAAGTATGAAAAAGTTTTTTTGTTTTTTTATCCTTGGAGCTGTTCTTTTTTCCTGCGACGGCAAAAGGCCTGACAGCGGCATACTTGAGTTCGATCTGACGGTGCTCTCCGTGCAGAAAAACGCGTCTGTGGAAGTTTCAGGCGGAGAAGGGACCGTTTTGTCCGGAAAGACTGACGAGAGCGGATCTGTCAGCTTTGGAGCGGTGCGCAGTATCGGAGAACTCAAGGTTAAAGTCTGCGGAGGGACAGTAGCCCTGGTCTCGTCGGATGTAGATGTTGCGTGGAACGGATGCAGTGAAGGCACTGTCAAGGCGGTGAATGAAAAAAATATTGTCGCCGTTGTCGATTTTCTTTCTACCTTTATTGAGAAATACAGGTCGGAGACTTCTTGTAGCGAATGGTTCGAATATCTCGATATCGCCGGAGACGCCTTCCCGGAACTTCAAAGTTCCCTTACCGATGCTACGAAACGCTGGTTGTGGCAGCAGGCTTTTGCAAAGATCGCCGGGACAGTTTCGGCCGCTAATGCTACTCAGCCTGAGACTCAGTTTTCTACCGAAAATCTGCTGGATCTGCTCTATGGCGATCTTGAGGACGACAACATCATCAACGGTTCCACGTATGCAAAATTCGGGAGCGCATCTGTCGGTGCGGCTTTTATGAAAGGGCTGCTCGGCGATTTTCTGAGTGAGGTGAGCGGAAAGTTTTCGGCTGCGGAACTGAAAGAGTGGAGTGAAAAGATAAGGAATTCCGATGCCGCCTTTTTAGGAGGAGCCGATGCAGAAAAAGGCAGAGTCTCGATAGAGATAGAAGTTTATCCTGAAGGAAACAAGGGAGCCGAGCCGGACTATTTCAGCGGTGCAGTCGCTGTCGAAGCGAAAGCGGGACCTGAAAACATGATCGTAACGCTGAACTGTTTTGCAGACGGTGAAAAACTTGCCGACAAAGATGAAGAAAAGGCATTTTTTAAAGGGAGTTTCACTACTGAAAATATCGAAGAGGAAAAAGAGGTCGTCATCCGCTGTGAGGCAAGCAACGGCATAACTCTCGAGAGTGCCGTGAAAACGATAACAGTCAACAACGACGCCCCTTCCGTCAGCGCCGTTTTTTACAGGCACGGAACGCTGGATCCTACCGGAAGCGAGGATTCGCCGGCGAGAAACAGCATCGATATAAAGGTCGAGGCCTCGCACAAAAGATACGCAGTCGAAGATCTTTCCTGCTCTCTTGAAGGATATAAGACGGAAAACATGAGCAGTTCCAACTATCAGTATAAAGCGGTGGTGGATACCGAAAAACTTCCGGACGGAAAGAACATTCTTGAATGTGAAACCACGGTAAATACGAAAAAGTATAAAGCATCGTTCCCGTTTTACAGCAGGAACACTGTTTCGGTCGGGATAAAAGCGTTCGTAACGAATCCTCTCAATGATTTCGAGAGTGTTTCGGTCTCTTGCGGTGATGCTGCGGTCAGCAGGAAAAGCGATGATCTTCCTTCGGCGGGAAACGAGATCAAAGTCAAGCTGGGGCAGGTGTGCACCGTCACTGTTTCAGGCGGGAACTACGAACCTGTCGTTTCGGAAAACGGCGGAACGAAACGGTTCAACGGCACTTTGTCGGCAGTGTTCGTCCCTGTGAATGATGACGCGATCGTTGTCACACCGCTTACTACAGTCGGGAGTTATATTTTCACAAGCCGCAGAAATTCCGGAAATGTTCCGGATGAAGAGTTGTGGAGCACTGTTTCAGAACATCTTTTGCAGCATCTCAGCCACGCTTTTGAGTGGAATGAAGAGCCCTGGAATACAAATGCCGCAGACAGCAGGACAAAATATTTCATCCTGCTTGCAGGCCTTGAGTATCTTGCCTATTTTATGGAGACGGATATAGGCTCGGAACACGGGATCTACGATGTCTCCAATATTCTGAGGCTTCTGCATGAAGACTACAGAGACACGGTCTTTGACGGAAAAAACGGTGAAGTGCAGCTCTTTTTCGGCGAAGACGGGGGAAAAACAGCGATCGACGCCAATTTTTTCAGGTATTACTACGCCCTTTCCGTAAAAAGATTCCTCTCAAGTACTTTCAACAAAACTGTCTTTAATCAGCTGGGCAGTGTCGTAGGAAACATCGCATCAAATTCCGACCAGTTCCTCTTTCCTGCTGAAAGCGTTCCGGTGCCGGTCGATTCAGCAGGCCCGAAATTGGAAATTATCGGTTTCAACGACCTTTTCGGAACAGAAAATGCTGACGAAGCCGAAGTTTCGGGAGATCTCGGTTTTTACACGAAAAGCGGATTTGCGGAGTATGATCCTCAGCAAGGGCTGATCCCTCATTTTGCAGGGGCTTTTCTCCTTAAATTCAGAGTTTCTCCGCGCGAGGGCACTTTTAGCGATCTGGATTCCGTCTCGCTGAAAAGTAAAGATCCCGATTTTGTCTTCAGAGTGAAAAGGATCGAGCCTCAGAACATTGAAAACGGCGGTCTTTCGGGGGAAATCCGTGAATTTGCCATGCTTGCGGAGTATGCCGGCGATGACGGTGTCCAGATAGAAAAGCAGCTTCTGTTCTCTGTTTCTGCGCAGGATATCGCCTACAATGTCAGTGAAAAGGAGGTGACTGTTTTTCTCGACAGCAAAAAACCTCTCCTGCATCTCGACTCTCCTGAAGGAACGGTAAAGATCGAAGATGCCGCCGTTTCATGGAACGTTTCAGACAGTATGATCGAAAATATCAAACTTACGATCTCCAAGTGGGAAGAGGAGGAGGTCGTCGTCTTTGAAGAGGCATACGAAAGCTGTTCTGCCGGTGAATGTGCGCTTTCTTCCGGACAGTTCGCGGAAATGCTCTCCGATGCCGGATATTCCGGCAGTGCGGCTGACGGACTTTACAAGATCACCCTTTCGGCAGCCGACCATGCGGGGAACCGCTCTACTCTCTACGGTTCTTTCAGGATCGATACGACTCCGCCGGAAGTTCCTGTCGTCAGGGTCGAATCGGACGGCCGTGTCCTTTTGAAAAACAGTGTCACCAGCAAAAACTATTTTACAGTCTCGCTCGTAGATCCTGATGAAGATATCGACAAGTGGGCACTCAAGGTCTCATGCGGTGTTTTGGGCGGTACTTTCTCACAGGAGAAGAGAGAAGGATATGTTCCGGCGCAGGAGAGTCTCGATTTTTTCAATCTGCTCACGACAGTGAATGATGATGAAGTCGTGGCATGTCTGGGCTCTGTTTCGGTGTGTGATTCCGTCGGCAACTGCTCGAACAGTGATTTCAGCGAACCTCTCGGAGTTGTCTTTATAGACAGTCGTCCGCCGAGTTTCATCGCCTACGACGGTGAAAATTCTGTTTTTACCGAATGTGTGGAGACTTGGCCGATGCTAAAGCCGTGCCTCGATTCACCCAACTGCAACAACGGAGGATATCTGATAGTAGGGCCAAGAAATCCGCAGATCCTGCTTAGTTATGAAGACAATTTCTCCGCCTCTGAAGATTTGAGTGTTTTTATACAATCGTCTGAAGCCGGCTGGATAAAAAGCTGTTTCTATGTGCCGAATCTGGAATCAGGTGAATATCAGGGAAACTGCAACAAATTTTACTGCAGTCTGGAAGGGAGCGTCCACGGCCTCAACAATTTCACAATAACGGCCTTCGACGAGGTCGGGAACCGTTCGGAAAGGTCACTTGCGATACAGATGGATTTTGCTGCGGTCGAACCGTTAAGAGTAAATTTGAATGAAAAATTCTTTACGAGCAACAGCAAATCCTATCTCTGGTGGGAAACGAAAAGCGGAGTCGATTACAAATGCACGATAACAAAACAGGGGAATTCGGGTTTTTCGGCGAATTGTTCGAACAACAGCGACATACTCCCTTCGGTGCTTTCGGGAAGCGGCTATTACACAGTCTCGGTCGAAAGCAGTTCTTCCACTACAAAAAGGACGGATGTGGCCGAATTCAAATTTTTTGACATGGCCGATCTCGATCTTTCCCTCGATGCGCATAAAGGGCAGTTCCTCCATTCGGGAGACTTGTTCAAGATCGGAGTCACGGCGAAATCAGGAAAAATGGCCGAAATCTCGAAGGCAGAAGTTTATCTCTACGGCAGATACCTTAACGGAGTCCTTCAAGACAACACAGAAAAACTTGTTTCAAGCAAAAGTTATCAAAATCCCGTATCTGCACTGGAGACTATCTTTTCATCAAGCCTTCAGTTCGACACCCCCGGGCAGTACAGACATGCGAAGATCAAAATAACTTTTTCTGACGGCAGCAGCTATGTCAAAAAGTTTACTCGATCTTCCGCAAACGCATTCCTCTACTGCCTGCTTTCTTCCAACGAAACTGCCGACAGTGCGGTGCTCGATTTCAGGAACAATGCGCTGAGAGTCTCTTACGATGCGCCTGGCTGCCTTGCTGCAGACGATTACACTCTGACTCTGAATGCCGAGATCCCCTCGGTCTGCGACGGTGTCGAAAAGGTGGATGATTCAGTTTATGCTGTCAAAAATTATCAGAATAATTTTACGGTCAAAGGCGATTTCGTGTTTTTTAAAAATGAGCACCACAGCCACACTTTTGACTGCAATATCATAAACATATGCCTTGATGTGGAACATTCATGTGCCGCAGAGACCCACAACTTTGCATCCGGCACGAAACTTAAGATAGCATACAACAGCGGAAGAACATTTTCTGTTGCATCGGATCAGAGCGTGCAGTGCGCTGCCTCCAGGTCAGAGATCGTCTTTTACGACGAAGAAGGGGATTTTGATGAATACGACAACAGAAACTGCAAAAAATGCTTAAATAAAATCAATGACGTTTCAAGCTGTTTCGGCGGAAAATACAAGACGCTCGTCTTGCAGTAAATTTTGACTCTTTTTTTGCTTTCACTAAAATTTTTCGACTTTTTTACGGAGGAAACCATGGAAAGATTGAGAAATGCAGCTTCCTACATCAGGAATCTTGTGACGGAAAAGAATCTCGAGATGCCTGAACTGCTAATAACTTTGGGCAGCGGGCTCGGTGCTTTCGCCGAAAATGCAAAACAGCTTTTAGTCGTTCCGTATAGCGAGATCCCCGATTTTCCGGCTTCCACAGTCGCAGGTCACAAAGGGAGACTTATCCTTGCGAAAGATGAATTTTCGGGCAAAAACTTCTGGATCATGCAGGGGAGGATCCACTATTACGAGGGTTATTCGATGGAAGAGGTCGTTTTTCCGCTGCGGACCCTGATTTTGCTCGGAATAAAGAAATTCGTCGTAACGAACGCAGCCGGCGGCATCAACAGGAACTTTGACGCGGGCGACTTTATGATAATCCGCGACCACATAAACATGATGGGAACGAACCCGCTCATCGGAAAGAACAAAGACGATCTCGGTCCGCGCTTTCCCGACATGTCGAGCGCATACAGCCGCAAAATGGCAATACTCATGCAGAAAGCGGCGATGGAACACGGGATCTCGCTCAAAGAAGGAGTTTACATCGCTTTGACGGGGCCGACCTACGAAACTCCTGCCGAAGTGAGGATGCTTGCGACTCTCGGCGCCGACGCGGTAGGAATGTCGACTGTTCCCGAGGTCATCGCGGCAAAACACGCAGGGATCGAAGTTTCGGGCATCAGTTTCATCTCGAACAAGGCGGCGGGACTTTCTATGAACCCGCTTTCACACGAAGAAGTAAGCGAAAACGCGGCAAAAGCAGAAAAGATCTTCTCAGCCTTCATGAAACGCTTTATCTCTTTGGTCTTAGAGGACAAATGAAAAAGGAAATATTTGAAAAAGCAGTTTCCTCCGCGCTCGAAGTGAGGAAAAACGCCTATGCGCCTTATTCCAATTTCGCAGTAGGAGCGGCGGTCGTAACGACTGACGGAACGATCTTCACCGGGGTCAACGTCGAAAATTCCTCTTTCGGAGCAACAAACTGCGCAGAAAGAACAGCGCTTTTCTCAGCAATTACGGCTGGATACAGGGATTTTGAAGCAATAGTCATCGCCTCAGTCCTCAACGGAAAAGCGGTATTTCCCTGCGGGATATGCAGGCAGGTCTTAGCTGATTTCAACCCGAAAATGCGCGTCATTTTAGTCAACAGCGACACGAAACAGGTCGAACAGGATCTTGTTTTATCCGATATTTTTTCAGGCGTTTTCGAATTCGGGAAATAATTTGTTACCAATAAAAAAGGGGTGCCGAAGCACCCCCGAAAAATCAACAGGCTGATCAGTGTGTTATATCGTTACAAGTGCACAGCCGCCATCATCTTCCTCGTCTGCCGGGGTCGAACTGTCGTCAGCAGGAGTCTCGTCGGTGTCAGCGGGAACTTCCGTGTCGCTGTTGTCAGTCGGCTCAGTCGTCGGCTCGGTCGTCGGCTCAGTCGTCGGATCGGTCGTCGGCTCAGTCGTCGGCTCAGTCGTCGGATCGGTCGTCGGATCGGTTGTCGGATCCGTTGTCGGCTCAGTCGTCGGATCGGTCGTCGTATCGTCTGTCGGTTCTGTGCCTTCCGGATAAGTTGTCCATGCTCCACTTTCTATTTCGTAGCAGTCGCCGCCTTCGACAAATGAAGATACCCAAGTCGATGTATCGACGGTGGCTTCGGCAAGTTTGACGGAAAGAAGCCCGTGATAATAGTAGTGGTCATTTGCCACAAAATCAGTGTGCAATATCTGCAATGTTCCTTCCTGCTGGAAGAACTGTTTGTCATTATTCCATTCTTCATCTTCTGAAGCTGCATTGGGGTTGTGAACAAAGTGATACATTCTTACGCACTGGTTGCAGGATGAATAGTTGGTGTTGTTTCCTGCGCCAAGATTGTAGGTTCCGACTGCAGCAGCCTCAGTCCATTTGCCGTTTTCAAGATCTTCCGGATAGAATTCAAAGGAAAGTATTCCGGCTTGATCTTCACTGGTGAATCCTGACAGATCATACGATTCAAGATTGCTGGGGTAATAACCGGTAACATTGCCGTAGTCATCGTAAGCCTCACCGAATGACATAGCCGGATCAAAAGAGATGCCGGTGCATTCTGCAAGCAGATTGAATGAAAGCATACATGTCAAAAGTGCGATCGTTAAAGAAATAAGTTTTTTCATAGCTAACCTCTTGAAAAAAAGTTGATAAAAAGCGAAACAAAACAGAAAATTTTAGTTAAAAGTGAAAAAAAATCAATAGTCCTGTCTCCTCTTTTGCAAGGAAGCGGATCGTTCGTGCAGTAACACAGAAAAGCGTTTCCAAAAATTGACAGAAATGCGGCACTAAATATGATTAGCAGTTTTTAAACCGTTTATGGTTAGTTTATTCAATTTTAATGGAGGAAATCATGTCACTTAAAGGAACAAGAACAGAAAAAAATCTTCTTACTTCTTTCGCAGGCGAATCTCAGGCAAGAATGCGTTACAACTACTTCGCAAGCAAGGCTAAAAAGGACGGATTCGAGAAAATAGCTGTTATTTTTGAAGAAACTGCAAATCAGGAAAAGGAACACGCAAAGAGAATGTTCAAATTCCTTGAAGGCGGCGACCTTGAAATCACCGCGACATATCCGGCAGGAATGATTTCCGACACACTTGCAAACCTCAAGGCTGCCGCTGCAGGCGAGCATGAAGAGTGGACTGAAGCATATCCCGAATTTGCAAGAATCGCAGACGAAGAAGGCTTCCACGACATCGCCGAAATGTACAGAAAGATCGCCGTTGCAGAAAAACACCATGAAGAAAGATACAACGCTTTCATAAAAGACCTCGAAGCAAGCGGAATGTTCGCGAAAGACCGCGAAGTTACATGGCGCTGCCTCAACTGCGGATACATCCACGTCGGCAAAGAAGCTCCCGAAAAATGCCCGGCATGCGAGCACCCGCAGGCTTACTTCGAAGTTCTCAACACTAACTGGTAATTCCGGGGAACTGATATGACGAAAAGAAACGAAGTCTACAAGTGCTCGATCTGCGGAAACATCGTAACTGTTTCGCACGAAGCGGGCGGAACGCTTGTCTGCTGCGGCAAAGAAATGGAGCTTATGCCCATAAAAACAGCCGATCAGACCATTGAAAAACATGTTCCGGTAGTCGAAAAAACGGCAGGCGGAATCAAAGTAACTGTCGGCTCGACGGCTCATCCGATGATGGACAACCACTACATCGAATGGATCGAAGTGCTCAAAGGCGATGTCGTCATGAGAAAGTATCTCAAACCAGGAGAGGCACCGAGCGCGGAATTTCCGATGGAATTTTCCGACGAAATCATTGCGCGTGAATACTGCAACATCCACGGACTGTGGGCAAACAGAAAGTAGGAGAAAAAATGCCGAACCTCAACGCAATAAAAATCAGCGATTCAGTCTACTGGGTAGGCGCGATCGACTGGAACATCCGTTATTTTCACGGATATTCGACTGAAAAGGGCACGACCTACAACGCATATCTCGTTTTGGCCGACAAGATCACGCTCATCGACGGAGTTAAAAAGGGTTTTGAAGACGAACTTCTTGAAAGAGTCGCTTCGGTCGTTGACCCGAAGAAAATCGAATACATCGTTTCCAACCACGCGGAACCAGATCACAGCGGCGGAATACCGAAGATCGCAGATGCAGTCAAACCTGAGAAGATCTTCGCTTCGAAAGGGGGCGTCCGTGCTCTTGCGGCATACTATCCGGAACTTCAGGTCGAAGCTGTGGCTGACGGCGGAGAACTCAGCCTCGGCAACAAAACGCTGAAATTCATGGAGACGAAGATGCTCCACTGGCCCGACAGCATGTTCTCGTATCTTGCCGAAGAAGAAGTCCTTTTCAGTCAGGACGCTTTCGGAATGCATCTTGCCACGAGCGAGCGTTTTGACGACGAGCTTCCGTGGCTGCTTCTTGTTGATATGTCGACAGGCTACTATGCGAACATCATCACGCTCTACAGCCCCTTCGTGCAGAATCTGCTCAAAAAAGTGGCTGCGAGCGGACTCACCTTCAAAGTCGTAGCTCCTGACCACGGCCCTGTCTGGAGAAATATGGACAACTTCGTGAAAATGCTTGGTCTTTACGACAAATGGTCTGCAAGGAGAACTGATAAAAAAGCGGTCATCGTCTACGATTCGATGTGGCATTCGACAGAACAAATGGCCCGTTGTATCGAAGACGGTCTTGTCTCTCAGGGGATCAAGGTCAAATCGCTCTTCCTGCAGTCGTGCGACAGAAGCGAAGTGGCCACCGAAATGCTTGACGCATCGGCTCTCATCGCCGGCTCTCCGACTATAAACAACGAGATCTTCCCGTCGATGGCCGATATCATGTGCTACGTCAAAGGACTCAAATTCAAAACTCCTTTGGCGGCGGCGTTCGGTTCCTACGGCTGGAGCGGTGAAAGCATCAAATACCTTTCGCAGATGCTCACAGACATGGGCAGCGAATTGGTCGGAAGCGTAAAATCGCTCTATGCTCCGACTGAAGAAATCAAAAAGCAGTGCTTCGACCTCGGGCGCGGGATCGGAGAAAAGATCAACAATAGAAATTAGGAGGAAACTATGGTCAAGTATGTATGCGGAATCTGCGGTTATGTTTATGATCCGGCAGTGGGAGATCCCGACAGCGGTATCGCTCCCGGCACCCCTTTTGAAGCTATCCCTGAAGACTGGGTATGCCCGGTTTGCGGAGTAAGCAAGGACAATTTCTCGAAAGCATAGTCTTTAAAAATGCCTTTCAATCCCGAAAGTTCTCTTTTTATCATTCTCAACAAGCAAAAAGGTTTTTCTTCTAACGGCGAGCTTAACTTCCTGAAAAGACTGCTTAAAATCAAAAAGGCAGGTTTCTGCGGAACTCTTGACCCGCTTGCGAGCGGAGTTCTTGTAGTCGCAGTGAACAAGGCGACGAAACTGATATCGCTGGCAACAGATTTCGACAAAGTCTATTCAGGAAAGATAAAGCTCGGTTTCACCAGCGACAGCCTTGATCTGGGAACGGAACTTACCAAATCCGGCACCGTTCCGCAAAATATCGACTGCGCCGGGATCGAGAAAAAATTCCAAGGAGTCATCTCTCAGATCCCGCCGGTCTACAGCGCGCTGAAAATCGACGGCGAAAGAGCCTACAGACTTGCCCGCAACGGCAAAACTCCCGAAATGAAAGCGAGAAATGTCGAAATAAAGTCGCTTGATATCACGCAGACCGGAGCAGATGAGCTTTCGTTTTTAGTCAGATGCTCGAAAGGGACCTACATCCGCACGCTTGCAGGTGACATCGGAGAATTTTTAGGCTGCGGAGCTGTTCTCACTGAGCTGATCAGGCGCGAAGTCGGCCCTTTCAGACTTGAAAATGCCGTTTCGATCGAGGAACTCAAGAAAGACCCTGAAAATGTCTGCAAGGCAATTCTTTCAGTTCCAGGATTCCTGTCGGGCAAAAACGCCTGCGATGTTGACGAAGAAGGTTTTAACTATTTGAAAAACGGCAATAAAATCGAAGACTTGCATTTAAATCTCGAAGAAGGTCTGAATCTCCTGAAATTCAACGGCGAGGTCTTTCTTATAGTCAGCAAAGCCGGAGACAAAGTATCCTATTTTGCATTTGTGTGAGAGAGCAGGCGGACTTCGAACCTTTCGCTGAATTCAAACGAATCACGCCACTCACCGTCTTTACCGAGTTTGAACCAGCGCCCTCGTCTCAGCGACTCGTTGAAATAATTCAGAAATTCAGAATAGTTTTCATCGTTTTTGTGATCGAGCGAATAGTTGAGGAACCTTGAGATCTTGAGCAGAGATGCAATATCCGCCCGTTTTTCCTCATCGAAAGGGTAGAGTGCGCTTCCGCGGCATAAGCGAACGTTTTCGGGGATCCCAGTCTCTTCAAACATCGGTACGCCGGGAACGAGGTAGAGCGGGCTCAAGCCGCCTTTAACGCCGAGTCTGTTCAGGTGAAGCAGTGTGCTGCAGGTATCGGCGGGTTCCGTTCCGGGAAGTCCCGGAATGAGGAAAACTTCGATTTCTATATTTCCTTCGGTGAGTTCTATCACTTTTTCGATCTCGGCTATTCCGTGCGGTCTGTGAAGATGGTCGGCAACACTTTTTTCAGCGGACACAAGCGAGAGGTCAAGCTTTATGAAGCCCGCTTTCGCAAGTTTTGCGGCAAACGGAAGGATGTTTCTGACTGTCATGCCGTTCATCGCGGTGTAAGATAATCCTTTTTCGTGCATTTCCTCAAGGATATCGAGAATTTGCGAAGAATATTCTCCGTTTGAGAATATGTCGTCGTCTTCGATGTCAACTACTTCGGCGCCGATACTCAAAAGGTATTCAAGTTCCTTTTTTATGTGCGGAATATCCCTGTATGCAAGACGGTTGTCTCTGTGGATAGAGCAGAATGCGCAGCGGTTGCGGCATCCTGATGAGAAAATGATCTTGGCGATCCTTTTCTTTCTGAACCAGCGCAGATTATCCCGCTTCGGGATCAGGTCTCCGCACCACGCAGGTTCTAACGAAGGCTTGTTCATAAAAATTCCGCCGTTTTTCCTGTAGATCAGTCCGGGGACTTCTTCAAAACCGATCTTTCCGCTCATAGCGTCAGCAAGGAGCGGCAGAGTGACGGCCCCGTTCCCGCAGTTGAGATAGTCTGCGTTCGTGGTTTCAGCGATCTTCCTTTTCTGGGCTCCGACCGCGGTCCCTCCGATGCAGAGAGGCGTTTTCGTCACTTTTTTTATTTCAGCTGCAAGAAGTTCTACATCGGGATGGTAGGGTGAAAAAAGAGAACTTAAGGCAATTAGGTCGAAATCGTTTCTGCTAATAAGATCAACGATCTTTGAAAAACTGTCGCCTAGTCTTTTGTAGCCGCAGTGAAGCGAAAAAGGTGATAAGTCCTCTTCGTAGAACTTGGAAAGATATGCAAATTCGGAGGGAGTGGAAACCGTTTTGACTTTGCCTGAAGCGGTCGCATCATAAAGCATGACCGAATGCCCCGCTTTTTCCAAAGCTTCCCGGATGTATTCGAGCCCGAGCGGCTCCATTCTGTGAGTTGTGAAGTAAAAATCGAAAACAGGCGGCGCAATGAGAAGGATTTTCAACTTACACCGCTAATTTTTCCTGTTGAAAGCGTTCATTGCCGTTTCAACACTTTCGGAAACGATAGTTTTTGCTATCTCAGCCCATTTTCCGCGGTTTTCGGAGACGGCTTCAAGTTCTTCTTCTGAAAATTCCGAAAGGACATATTCTGCGATGTCTGTTCCGGGCATAGGCCTTCCTATTCCGAGTTTTATCCTTGTAAAATCGGGGGTCTTAAGCTCGGTAATTATCGATTTTATACCGTTGTGACCGGCTGAACTTCCGTTTTTTCTGATCCTCTGTGAGCCGAAAGCGATATCCATGTCGTCGTGGGCTATCATTACGTTTTCGGGCTTTATGCTGAAAAGTTTTTTGGCTGCCTTGAGCGCTTTCCCGGAATTGTTCATATAGGTCGAAGGTTTGAGCAGAATGACATTTTTGTCACCGATCTTTCCTTTTGCAAGAAAGCCGTTCACCTTTTTCGAAAATTCGAACTCGCCGAATCCAAAAGATGAAGCTATGCTTTCGACAAACATGAACCCGATATTGTGGCGCGTAGTAAGATAGCGTTTTTCAGGGTTGCCGAGACCAGCTATCAGAACATCTTCACTAAGAGGTTTTTTTGAGAAAAAATGAAACCACAAAATGACGACCGGAAGCGGTTATTCGCCGCCTCTTCCCTTGTTGATAACGATAACCGGAGCATCCTGGTTGAAAACGGGTCTTACGCCCTGCGGATAAGGAAGGGTCGAAAGTTTGATCCTGTCGCCGATCTCATTGTTCGTAACATCGACAACTATCTCAGCCGGAACGTCAGCCGGTTTGCAGGCAACTTTAACTTCCTTGACGACCTGGAAAATTTTTCCGCCGGCGATCTCGCCTTTCGATCTTCCCTGTTTCGTGACAGGAACGACGATGGTGATCTCTTTGTCTTCAGAAACGGTCATGAAGTCAACATGGATGATGTTGTCCTTTACCGGATGGATCTGAAGTTCGTGAGCGATCGCGAGGTAGGATTTTCCTTCATAATCAAGGCTGAAAATAACATTCTTTCCCTGCGGAGTGTGAAGTCCTTTGATAAGCTCTTTTCTCTCAACAGAACCGCTGATATTGCTTTCGAGACCTTTACCATAGATTTCGACCGGAACAAATCCGTTGTTTCTTACCGCTTTTACACTTTTTTTGCCCTGTTCTCTTTTTTCGACTGCGAGCTTAAAAGTTTCCATAATTTCCTCCACATACAAATTATCAATGGCTGGGGCAGAAGGATTCGAACCTCCGGATGCCAGAACCAAAATCTGGTGTCTTACCGCTTGACGATGCCCCAAAGCCTGTTAGTAAAACTCTTCTTATTAAAGAACACCCCGAAAAAATCGGTCGCAGTTTATAGTGAAAAACTCTTTATTTGTCAAGATTTTTTTTGGAAACGGCGGCTGAATTGACAGAAATATTTCTCACTGTAAAATATTAAACCATTTGTGAATGGAGAGAGTTATGATCAAACGATTTTTTCTCCTTTTTCTGCTGTTTTTATCATTTTTGACACTTCAAGTTTACGGCGAATCGATGCTGTCGATAAACCGCAGTTCTCAGAAATACGGGGAACGGTTTACAATTGAAGACTACCAACAGACGATGCAGACAGCCGGGATTCACGATTATCCGATAAACGGCATTTTATACCCTGTCATCGGTTTTCCGTCGATGGTAGCAGACAACACTTCGCTTTCCGTTATTTTCAGGCTTGAACACGACGTCCATTTTTCAGTTTATGAAGTCGAATATGTAAAAATCTTCCGGAATGACGAAAACGGAAGGAGCGAATTTCTGACGCTCCATCCTGCCTATACCCACTATGAGAACTTTTATCAGTATGTTGACAGGATCGGACCGGACACCTGGATTCTGGGAATATCCGTGCCAGTCAAACTGCCCGAAGCAGGATACGATATCGCTTTGAAAATTCGAGGCGAAAAGGAGATGATTTCGCGCAACGCCGTTTTCTTTCCTCAATACAAATACAGAGATCCGGCAAAATTCATCGTTTTTTCGAGTCCTCGGACAGACGGAAACGATCAAAGCGAAGATTTAGACTTCAATTCAGGCGAATATCCGTGTCAAAACGGAGATCCTCAAAAGGGAATAGTTGATGCGGCTTTTTCACAGTTCAATGCCGGCGACAGCCATTTTGCGGTAATGCTCGGCAACGCAGTCAGCGGAATTGATTTTCAGAATGAATACCGCGGCTTTTATGATCTCGCACTCAATTTGGAAATTCCGATGTTTGCGGTTCCCGGCGAGCGTGACCTCCTCACCCGTTTCGCTTCAAACGACGGAGGAACAACATCTCTTCCAGAATTTGACGGGCTCGAATACTGGTCGAAGTTTATCGGTCCTACCAACAACGCATTCCTGCTCGGAAGAATATATCTTCTGCTCAATACGAGCGAAGGAACGGCACAGAAACGCGCTTCTGAAGAGAGTTCCGGATTCGAACTTCAGCCAGAGACTCTGGAGTGGCTTGAAGGCGTTTCAAACTATGAATACGCCGCGGTTTTCGGTCATTTTGCACCGACCGGCAAAACGCACTCATCAGAAACCGGAAGAGAATTTCTGAAAATCCTGACCAATAAAAACTATCCGCCCGTCTATTTTTCAGGTCACGACCGGCAGGACTCTGTTTCTGTGTTCGATCCGGGAAGCGAACTCGTTGAAAACAGCGGGATCTTTGCAAACAAAAAGATGGAATTTGTCTCCACGGCACCTCTCTCGGGAAGCGGAAAGGGCTACCGGGGTTTCAGAAAAGTCGAAGTTATCAGCGTAGAAAATTCAAATGCCGAATTTTTATACAACGATGTTTCTTACAACTACACCTGCGGAAGATACGAAAACTGTCAGCCTGACGACCCTGAAAAACGCGGTATGCAGTCGGTTCCGGCAGGAAATATGTGGGTGAAATATTCGTGGGAAAGCGGATCAGGTGAAAAAGAATCGCTCTTCAGCGGAGGAGACGGATCATCAGAAAGCGTGACAGCCGAAATCGTGAACTGGCTGCCGACCGATGAAGAAGTAACGCTGCGCTTCATCATGCCGGCTGCAAAATACGGATATAAACTCGACAACCCGAATTTCACATTCGCCGATGCAGTCGCTTCAGGCGACCTTTCGACTGTATTTTTGACCGTTAAGGGAAAGATACCGGCCGGAAGCGCTCTTGATGACTTTTACGAAAAAAATTTCACAAAATTCACCGATTATGTGACGATTTCACCGTCAGATACGAAAGAAATTCCGATTCCTCTTGTCGATTTTCCCGAAAAAATAGATGTCGCAGAAATGATGGTCCACAACTTATGGGTCAGAAATGCTTTTAAATTTTCATCACTGATCTGGCAGGTAAAAATCCAATATATGAACTCGGATCCGCAACTCTTTGACTTTGCCGGCGGGGAAGAGATCGTTCTGGACGATATCGTGCAGAAAACATTTTCAAGCAATTACAATCTCAGATACACGACCCCCGACGGGATTTCGGGAAAACTCGAATTCACTACAAAAATCGAAGAAAATTATGACAACGGCTGCTGTGACGACTGGTACGATGACGATGACGGCACGGACACCGGTTCCGGTGATCACGATAGCGGTACAGACACAGATTCCGGCGATCACAATTCTGATGACAAAGACGATCTCGGTACGGATTCGGGTTCCGGCAAAAAAAGCGGTTCAGGCTGCTCGACAATGGTTATGTAATCAAAAAAAATCTGGACACACGCAACACCCCAACAATTGACTATATTTATTTTTCCATTAAAATAAGCGGTCTTTTGTTTGGAGGAAACTATGCAAAAATTAAAAACCGCTCTTTTTTTCCTTTTATTTTTGCTCGGTTCAACGCTGATCGCCGAAGAGCCTAAAGAATCAATGGTTTCGATAAACCGGTTTCCGCAGAATTCTAATGTTTTTGAAGACTATCAGTTCCAGATGCAGACGAAAGCGATTCTCGACCCCGCGATAAACGGAATACTGTATCCAGTAATCGGCTTTCCGGCAATAGTAACACCGGATGAACCGTGCTTTTCAGTCATTTTCAGATACAATGGAAACCAGCCTTTCGAATATGTGAAAATAATCCGCCTTGACGACAGCGGAAGAACAGAATTCCTTAATATTTCCCGCTACAGTTTTGATTACAGTAATCCCAATTTTAACTATCTTGAAAAAATCGGCGAAAACATTGTCAAACTCTCTGTGTGCACCAATATTCTGCTTCCGGAAGCCAAATACGATATCGCTTTAAAAATGACGGACGGCGAAGAGATGATCTCTCGAAACGCCCTTTTCTTTCCTCATTACGAAGAAAGCGACCCGGCGAAATTCCTCATCGTTGCAGACCCTCAGATCGAGGATCTTCTAAGCAAAAAGACAGACGACATGAATTTCAACCCGGAAAATTATCCGTTCTATGCCAAAAACTCGCTGCTCAACTACGACCAGCAGTTCGGGATCATAAAAGCGACGTTTTCACATTTGAATTCGGCGGACACAAACTTTTCGATCATGCTCGGTGACATCGCCTACGGAATAAACTACCAGCAGGAATACTCCGACTTTTACGACATGATGACAAAACTTGAAATTCCGATGTTCTCGATCCCCGGCAACCACGACGGATACGCTCAGTTTACAAAAGTTGATGATCTGACCTCGCCTCTCGAATCGGACGGTCTTGAATATTGGGCAAAGTTTCTGGGGCCGATGAACAACGCATTCAACTTCAGAAACAGGACCTACCTTCTGCTCAACACATACGACGGAACTCCTCAGAGACGTGCAAGCAACCAGATCGGAATCGGTGACACAGCTGCTTCTCCTGTGGCGAACTGGGGTGGTTATCTTGCTGAAAAGACCCTGAACTGGGCTCAGACAATTCTTGAAGACTACGATGTCGCGGCTGTTTTCGGTCACATGACGCCGCTCGGTCAGGACGGGACGGGAAAATACCATGCGAACAGATCGTTCTCTAAGATCTACGGCATCGTAAGCGTAATCGACGATCAGGAATGGAACTTCGACTCGTCGGCATGGGACAGCGACGTATTCGACGGGGTATTCAATGAAACACAGACATCGAACAACGGTGTTTCGCTCACTTCATTCATTGCACAGAAGGAAATTCCGCCGATATATTTCTCCGGTCACACTCACCACGACAAAGTCTTCACCTTCGAAAAAGGCGACGAACTTATTCCGAACACCGGAGTCATTGCGCCGGAAAAAATGGAATTCATCATGACGACAACAATGGCGACGAGCGGAAGCGGCGACTACTGGGGTTTCAGAAGAGTCGAGATGTCGGATGACGAGGTTTCATACAACTACTCCTGTGAAAGATACGAAAACTGCGGGATCAACAAGAGCAACCGCGGAATGCAGTCAGTCCCGGCAGGCAACTTATGGGTCAGCTATTCTTGGCAGCACGGCTCTGAAAACAAAGAGTCGATTTTTGCAGGAGGCGACGGCACGGCAATAAAAGTAACCGCCGAAATCGTAAACTATCTGCCGACAGAAGAGGATGTGACGCTGCGTTTCGTCATGCCCGTTACGCAGTACGGCTATCAGCTTGACAACGAAAACTTCAAGATAGTCGATGCTGCCGCTTCAGCCGACCAATCGAAAGTTATCATAATCGTAAAGGGAAAAATTCCTGCCGGAAGTGCTTTCGATGCCTTTTACAACAGGAATTTCACGAAATTCACCGATTATGTGACGATCTCGCAGATCACAGAAGGCGAAGTTCCTGTTCCGGAAGTCGAATACACCACTGTTATTTCAGAAGGTATTCCGGCAAGCGCTAAAGTCCTGAATGCGGACAAGTTTCTCTCTCTCATCTGGCAGGCTAAGTACCATACTCATTCCGAACCGTACGATTTTGCTTCCGGGAGCAGTTTTGCAGATTACTACGGCGGTCCGGGGCTGTCTGATTTATATCTCAGATACACAACTTTGACAGGTGCTTCAGGCACTGTGCAGCTGCCTGTCTATTATTATGAAAATGAAGAGGAAGAACCTGAATCCGGCGACGTGGTTTTTGATGACGACGACGTGGTTTCCGACGACGATTTCGTGCCTGAAGATGAAACTAATGCCGAAGAAACTGAGGATACTGACGAAAACAAACCTGCAAAGAAAAGCAAAGGATGTTCGATAACAGTTTTTTAACGGAGATATAAATGAAAACGATGAAAATTCTCGCGATTTTCATATTCGCCATTTTGGTCGCGTGCAGCGGCGGCAACAGCGATATCTACGACTATCCCGACGATGAAGGAAGTTCGGGACAATCCGACGACGATAAAGAGCCTGTATCGGACAAAGATGAAGAAACGACTGATGCAGATACGGAAGAAAGCGACGGCGACACAGAAGACCGTGACGACGGCGATACGGAAAAGGATGATGCAGATACCGACACAGATACTACCGACAGAGATACTGATTCTCAGACAGACGATACCGATCCGGCAGGAGATGACGACCCCGATACTGCACCGGACGGCGACGGTGATACTTCCGATAGCGACGGCGACATGGAAGACGATGAAGACTGGGAGGAGATCCCGGATCTGGAACCCGATCTCGGCACAGCTGTATATGTGGACAAATACAACGGCGACGATTCCAACAACGGCACGATGACTGCTCCGGTAAAGACGATAGACAAGGCGATCCAGCTTTCGAATGCGCTTGAAAGGAATCTGATAGTTATCGCATGGGGCGTTTTCGACAATGTGCCTACGCTGAAAAGCGGTGTCTCGATCTACGGCGGTTACAGCAACAACAACGGGATCTGGGCGGAAAGCGAGGAACTTCCTGTCATACACGCTCCGGCATCGGGATGGAAACTCAATTCTCTTCAGAGGATCACTCTTTCGAAGATCAAGATAGCGGCGACGGGCGACCCCAATCCCTCAGGAAGTTCGGTCGGACTGATACTGAACAAGTGCAAGGATATTACCCTCAGCCATATAGAGATAGTCACTGCAGACGGTTCTGACGGCATTGACGGCGATAACGGAGAAAACGGAGCAAACGGCGGTAACGGCGGAAATGGTATCCAGGGGTGCGAAGAATCCACAGCTTTATTTTGCGTGCATCATTGTGACCCTATACCTTCGGGGGCTGCCGGCGGCACTTCGACATGCGGAGCAAACGGCGGTAAAGGCGGAAATGCAGGAAAAAATAGTAACAACGGCGATCCCGGGCAAAACGGTGTCGGGTCATCGACAAACGGCGGAGCCGGCGGATCAGTCAAATATGTATCTGATACAAACGGAGAATGTTCTCCTTATTCATCTATAGAAGCCAACGGTAAAAACGGCGCGAACGGAGGAAACGGTGGCGACGGTGAAGGAGGAAAGAGCTACGGAATATTCTCGGCTGCAGGATACATAAGGTCCGACGGAGGCGACGGAGCTGACGGAGAAAACGGCCAGGGCGGCGGCGGCGGTGGCGGCGGAAAAGGCGGCACTGACTGGTGCAACAGCTACGGCAGCAGCGGCGGCGGCGGCGGTGCAGGCGGCTGCGGCGGAAAAGGAGGAAAAGGAGGGACCGGCGGCGGTGCAAGCATTCCGCTTTTACTTATCTCTTCCTCCAATATCATATTGGAATCACCCTCTTTTGAAACCGGTAAAGGGGGAAAAGGAGGAAAAGGAGGGACCGGAGGAAACGGCGGAACTTACGGCTTAGGCGGCAGCGCAGGGCAGTACAGCGGTAAAAGCGAACAAGGCAACGGCGGTTGCGGCGGTTACGGCGGTAACGGCGGTCTTGGCGGCATAGGCGGAGACGGCGGCGGCGGCGGCGGCGGTCCGACAATATGCGTTGTCTACTCTTCCGACAGTACGCTTTACGGTTCCAATTCGATGAAATGCGCCAAAGGGACCCCGGGGAGCGGCGGAGGCAGTTCCACGAACTTCGGAGCGACAGGACAAACATCCAATGTCCTCAGAGTCGACCTGTAATCGTAAGGAGGCTTTTTCATGTGGAGACAAGCGGTAAACGCCCCGCAAAAACTGGCGGTAATCAACGGGCTTCTTCCTTTAACGGCTGTCGAATATCAGAAAGCTCTTGTTTTTTTCTGCGGAGATGATGACGAAGCTGTTCAAAAAGCGGCGCTCGACAAACTCCGCTTTACGCAGTCGAACGAGATAAAAAGGACGATCTCTCCGGAGATACCCGAAAACTCTGTCAAAACTCTGACGAAACTTGCAGGCGAAAGAAAGGATTCTTCTCTCATAATCGCGCTCCTTCCGACAGGAAAGCTGCAGCGGCAGTGGATCCTCGATTTTCTTGCCACAAACGATGCTGTCTTTTGGAGGACTCTTGTAACACATAAAGATTTCGTAGAGTTTACGCTTCCGCAGATGACTGAATTCAAGCAGTTGTTTTCGGCGATCAGCGAAGTTATTGAATCTCTTTACGAAGAACAGCTTTCATATTTTTCCGATGAGCGTCAGACTGCCCGTCCCGAACAGCCTGAAAAGCCTGTGGAGACTGAAGCCGCAGAAGAGGAGGAAGAGGAGGAGGTCGTTGAACTTGAAGACACGATCTTTGATTTTCCCGATTTCCTGACTTCAGAGACCGCTTTTGAAGGTCTTAGTGCCGATGACATGCTCGACCAGCGCAAGACGATTTCGGAAGCACTGCGCGATATGAATGTCGGTCAGAAGATAAAGGTCGCGATGCTCGGAAATCTTGAAGTGAGGAAGATCCTCATCAAAGATCCGCGCAAACAGATAGTCATGGCGGTCTTGGGAAACGCAAGGATCACCGACAAGGAAGTCGCTTCTATTGCCGGAGATCCGTCATCATCGCTTGATGCGATAAGCTACATTGCTTCCAACAAGTCGCTCAGCAAAAGCTATGCCGTCAAACTCGCCCTCGTAAACAACCCGAAAACACCCATGAAAACTGCTCTCATGCTCCTTGAAACGATAAGGATGAACGACCTTAAAAACATCGCTAAAAGCCGAAACGTTTCAAACGTCATAAAGCAGAGAGCCGCAAAGAAGATCAAATAATATCGTTATCTTGATATATCGAGATCAGTTTTTTTCTGAGATTCCGGTCAATTTATATAGATATTGGACTTCTTCTTCAGTCAGTCTTCTGATCTCTCCCGGTTTCAAGCCCCGGCAGGTGATGCTTCCGAAAGCGAACCTTTCAAGTTCCAGAACACGGCATCCGACCGCTTTGATGAGTTCTTTGACTTCGCGCTTCTTTCCTTCGTGCAGAGAGATCGTGACCTGGGATATCCTTCCGTGGCGCGAAGTTATCGAAACCGCTTCCGCCTGCATGAATCCGCCTTCAGTCTCGATCCCGGACTTTATCATTTCAGCTTTTTCCTGTGTCAGATCGCCCAGAACTTTCGCCCGGTAGATCTTGCGCACTCCGAAAGAAGGATGTGTCAGGCGGTATGCGAGTTCGCCGTCATTTGTAAGGAGAAGAACGCCTGTCGTGTCAAAATCAAGACGCCCGACAGGCACGGCATGTGACCCGGCAGGAAGAAAGTCCGTGACCACTTTCCTCCCTCTGTCGTCGCTTGCAGCCGAGATGACACCTGCGGGCTTGTTCAGAAGAAAGTAATCGTAACTCTGCGGCAGGTGCAACTCTTTTCCGTTGTATTCGACAGTATCCTTTTCGGGATCGACATCGTCAGCGAGAACGGCGACACGCCCGTTTATCTTGATCTTTCCCGCAGTGACGAGTTCTTCCGATTTTCTTCTCGAGGCAACTTTGCAAAGTGCGAGGAAACGGTTTATGCGCATTATTTCTTCGACCAGTGATAAGTCATTCCGCCCATGAAGTAGCCGGCTCCGAAAGAGATCGCGCAGCCTCTCGTCTTTTCGTCTTTCAGCGGGCGTTCTGCATCTTTGAACCAAGTCTCGAGAACGAACATCACGCTTGGCGAACTGAAATTCCCGTATTTTTCAAAGACCGATTTCGACGGATTTATCTGCTCTTCATTCAAACCCAGGATCTCAGGTTCGGTAAAACGCATCAGGATCGGCATGCCGCCCTGGTGTAGCGACCATTCGTCGATATTGGACGGTGTTACGCCCAAAGGCCTGATTATGCGGTCGCGGACTATTTCGGGGACCGTGTCTTTGAGGTTGTCTTCGAGAACGAGTTTGCCTTCGTGCATCGAAAGCGAGCCGCCTGCAACAAAATCGGTGATGATCTCATCGACTTCCATCAAAGGAAGATCAAAGTTTTCTCTCATTGATTCAGGGATCAGCAGGATCCCGGCAGCACCATCCGCAAAAAGGAGAGTGGTCTTAAGATTTTCCTTGAATTCGGGATCGTCTATATCGTAAGTCGGATTTGCGATCCACGAACACTGGTCGAAAAGAAATGTTATCGCTGCTTTGTTGTGCTCACGGCAGTATTTTACCGAAGATTCAAGTGAAAAAAGACCAGCCGCACAGCCCAGATAAGCCATTTCCTGAGGAGGATAGTCAAGTTCGAGCCCTGATTCCGCGGCTATCTTGCTCGAAAGACTGGGCAGAACATCTTTGTCACAGCGGATGTTGTATGCTATCGAAAGAAAACCGACATCTTCTTTCGCGATCCTTTCACTTTTCAGAAGTTCTTTCACCGCGCGTTTTCCCCATTCCAGCGGATGGTATTCTGGAGTAGCCAGCGCTCTGTCCGGGAAAGCCTCTCTTGAAAGTATCGTCGGACGGTAGGTTATCCCTACGGCGCCGACCGAACGCCTTGCAAACCGATGGGGACGGCCGTTGTCGATATCTTTCGGATAAAGGATCTCTATAACTTCGGAAGATGTGAAAAGATGGGGAAGGATCGTTGTGATCTCAGCAATATAAACTTTGTTTTTCATCGAAACCTTTCAAAAAAAACAGGAAATCAGTTCCACAAAAGCAACGGCGGATAATACCCATTTGATGCGTCCAGTCAAATCTAATTTGAGCAAATTATTGACTTTCTTTACCCAATGCCTAAGTTGGCATCTCCGGATCCTGCGGAAATCGGTGAAAATCCGATGCTGTCCCGCAACCGTGAGGCTTTGACTCAGCCGGATACGCAGTTTTCGGGCCGGATTAACTCCCCGAGGAGGGAATGTTGTCTTTCTTATTTTTTGTGCTTTTCATTTCCGCTGCTTTGACCGGCGCACTTTCTGCCCGGAATGCAGATGCTTTTAATGAAACATCTCTTCAGAATGAGTCGTCTGTGCAGGAAGACCAGGCTCCGCTCTCAGACACGGATTCACCGCAGGATGCCTCTTTGCCTCAGGAAGGGGAAACGGTGAAAAAGGCTGCGAAGAGCGACGACAACAGGATCGTGGTGAAAGGTTCGCGTAAGAAAAAATCGTCAAGCGACGGCACGGCTGCACAGAGTTCTGTCAATTCAAAAGAGATAGAGGAAAAACAGTCTATAACGACCGGAGATGCCGTGAAGGAGATGCCGGGAGTCTATGTCAACGGTGACGGCAGGACAGGGCAGTCACAGTTCCTCTTCGTCCGCGGTTTCAGAAGTGCGGATGTCCTGGTGCTGATAGACGGCGTCGAAATACGGAACCCTCTCAGTCCAAACGGCGCGGCAGACCTTTCGATGAGTCCGGAAAATATTGCGAAGATCGAACTTTTTAAGGGACCTCAGCCTGTTCTTTACGGTAGCGGCGCTCTTGCCGGAGTGCTCGACATCAGAACAAAAAAGGGACACGGGAGACCTAAATTCACAGCTTCCGCCTCAACAGCCGTGCTCGACATGAGCAACAGCCGCTACATTCCGGACACGGTCAATGCGAGCGCGAACTTGAGCGGTTCCGAAAAACGCTTTTACTATTCGGGCGGCGGATCTTTCTTCTACACAAAGGGTATATCGATGGCCGATTCATACAAAGATGTGAAGGAAAATCTCTATACGAAGAGGCCCGACAACGATCCGGTCATCAAAGGTTCGGTCTATTTCCGCGGCGGAGTCGATATCGACAGCGAAAATACATGGGAAATGATAATCCGCGGCAACATCGGCAAGGCGGATATCGACGACGGCCCCGGGCTCGGTATGGACGATCCTAACAGGATGCTGCGTAATGAATCTTTACTTTTCAAAACAGGGACGGAATCGAATTTGTTTAATAAAATCTGGAACTTGAAGTTTGATGTCTCGCTTCTTTTGAGCTCTCTCAGAGACGATGACCCTGCTGACAAAGGAAAAATGGCCGGAGACTTGAAAAGCCGCTACAGATCGCTGACTTTCGCTTTGAACTGGAAAAACAGCGTTGTGCCGGCCGCGTGGTATGAACTTGTGACAGGGGTCGATCTCGGCACTGAATGGGGAACGGCGGATTACGAGGATTATTCGGCAGGGAGATACTTCAACATGGATTTTGTTCCCAATCCCGATATCAGCCTGGATGCCTACCTTTTCAACATCTTCAGACCGCTGGACAAACTGGAACTGAATATCGGCGGACGCCTGCAGAACAATTTTTACCAGCTTTCCCTTCTCGACAAAGAGAGTGATCTTGCGCTCCCGAACGAGACGAAGAAGAACATAGAGCCGACTTTTTCGGTCGGAGCGGTCTACGAGACACCAATAGAACTCGGATTCAAGGCAAGATTCGCTAGAGGAGCCAAGACACCGACTCTTTTTCAGCGCTTCAGCCGCTACGCAAACCTTTACCAGGAACTTAAACCTGAGACTGCATACGGATTCGACGGGGCTGTGCAGCAGTATTTTGCCGGCAGAAAGATCCTTCTTGAGGCAGGATACTTCTACGAACAGAAGCACAACCACATTGATCTCGACAAAAGCGGAATATATTCAAACAGATACAGGATAGAGAACCACGGGCTCGAAGTGTCGCTCCACACAAAACCTTTCTGGGGGCTCAGTCTCCGCAGCTCATACACGTGGATCTTCAAAATGCAGGAATACAAAGTGGTCGAATACAAAGGAAAGAAATACAAGGCGAAAACTCCTACTTTGAGAAGACCGGAACACTCGTTCAATGCGATACTCAACTATAACTATGACAAAAAACTGAATATTTCTCTTGAGGTCGACTATGTCGGCGAAAGAAAGGACGAGGTCTACAACTATCCCAAAACTCCCTACATCGTAACTGTAGACGATTTTGTCATACTGAATTTCGCGATCTCATACAGGATCAACAACTATGTGACAATATTCGCGAAAATCGAAAATATGCTCGACAACGACGACTACGCCTATTCTGTAGAATACGGAACTGCCGGCATCACGCCATGGATCGGGCTTAAACTCGATATATAAGAGACTTATGCAGCAGGGCTTTCAAGTTTTTAGCTGACACAATGGCTCTTAAACTTGACATTCGGACTTTTTTGCATAGAATGCGCCGGTTTTTGGTTCCGTGAGACTTAATTTTATAAATGGAGGATATTTTGGCTCACCACAGATCGGCAAAAAAAAGAATTAGAACAAGTGAAAAAAGAAGACTTTACAACCGTTCTATCAAATCAAGAGTAAAAACTTTCTCGCACTACTTCGAAGTCGCAGCTGAGACAGCTGACAACAAAGAAGATGCAGTCGCAAAACTTAATACAGCAATAAGCGAGATCCAGAAAGCTGCAAGCAAAGGCGTTCTTCATAAAAACACCGCTGCAAGAAAGGTCGCAAGACTTGCACGCCAGTTCAACAGAACTTTCTCAAAATAAGTTTTGAAATACTCTCTTATACTCCAAAACATTTCCGAAATCTTTACCGCTGAAAATTTGTCTCCGGTCTTAAAAGGCGGGGATCTTTTGATCGCGGCTGACGAAAACGGCAGGATTGCTTTTGTCGGAAAAGAGGAAGATTTCAGAAAAACGGAACCCGGTTTCGAAACAAAATTCAAAGATGTCGTTGCCGATGCCGGAAACAAAGCGGTCTTCCCGGGTCTTGTAGACAGCCACACCCATCTCGTTTTTGCGGCGACGAGAGAAGACGAATTTGCGATGAAATCGAGAGGCGCGACTTACGAAGAGATCGCGGCAGCCGGCGGTGGTATCATAAACAGCACTGTCAAAACGAAAAAAGCGACTCTGGAAGAGATCGTCGAGCAGGCTTCGAAACGCTTGTCCCAGCTCGTTTCCTACGGCGTCACGACTGTCGAGATCAAATCAGGCTACGGCCTCGACACCGAAAGCGAGCTCAAACTTCTCACGGCGATAGCGGAACTCAAAAAACGTTTCCCGATCGAGATAGTTTCCACGTTTCTCGGGGCTCACGCATATCCGCCCGAATTCAAAAACGACCACGAAGGCTACATAAATCTCATAAACAACGAGATGCTGCCTGAGATAAAAGCGCGAAATCTTGCCGAATTCGCCGATGTTTTCTGTGAAGAAGGCTACTTCTCGCTCAAAGAGACCGAAAAACTGATGGTGAGAGCGAAAGAACTCGGTTTCGGACTCAAACTCCACGCGGACGAATTCCACTCTTTAGGCGGAACCGAACTTGCGGCTGAAATGGGCGCGGCTTCCGTTGACCATCTCGAGGCAATAAGCGACGAAGGGATCAGAAAACTTGCCGAAAACGGCGTCGTCGCGGGCGTTCTGCCGATAACTTCGGTATTCTCGCGCCTTCCCTTCGCACCTGCCCGCAAAATGGCAGAAAACGGCGTAACGGTAGCTCTGGCGACCGACATGAACCCGGGAAGCTGCATGTGCGGATTCCTTCCGCTCGCGGCAAGTCTGGGGGCTACGCAGCTAAAACTCAGCGTTGAGGAATCGCTCAAAGGAATAACCATAAACGGTGCAAAATCGCTCAGAAGAGACAAAACCAAAGGCTCCATCGAAGCAGGCAAGGACGCAGATTTAGTCATCATGGATTCGCCGAGCGTCGCATATCCGATATACCACTTCGCGCACAACCACTGCGAAAAAGTTTTCGTAAAAGGGAAACAGATCCTCTGAGTTTTCTTTTTTACACTTGAAATAATATTTTTTAAAAATATAACCCTCTGAATTTGTTTTTTGCACTTGGAGGAGAAATGCAGGAGCGTTTAGGGATCGATATCGGTTCGACATTCATAACCGTTTTTTCACAGAATGAAAACAGGGTCGTTTTCCGTTCAAGACACAGCGGGAAAATAGCGGAATCGCTGAGGAAAATTTTCGCGAATACCGACGGAGAGACTTTGGTCCGCTTTACCGGAAAAACGGTCGCGGAATTTGCTCACATCCGCAAAGATCTCTGTATTTCAGAGGCTGAAGCTGTAAATGCGAACCTTGGGACGGAAAATTTTTTCGACGGGAAAGATTTTGCGATAGTAAGTATCGGTGCGTCATCGCTTAAAAAATACACGATAAGATCGGGAAAGATTTCAGATATTTCCTCGAATTCGCTCTGTGCTTCGGGAACGGGACTTTTCCTTGAGGAGCAGGCGGAAAGGCTTTCGATCGACCTTGAGAACATGCCGGCTTTGGATATTGCCGCACCGCCGTCGATAGCGAGCCGATGCACCGTTTTTGCGAAAAGCGATCTCATCCATCACCAGCAGGAAGGGCGCACGAAAGACGAAATGTGGGCCGGGATGTGCCGCGCCCTTGTCGTTTCGGCGACGAATACCCTTTTCAAAGGGCTTGAGATCAAAGGAAACTTCCTTCTCATCGGCGGAGTCAGCCTCAACAAAGAAGTCGTCCGCTGGTTCAGGACGCTTTTCCCCGCCTCAGAGTGGATCGTTCCTGAGTTCAGTGAAGCCTTTATCGCTAAAGGTGCCGCTCAAACAGCGTGCGTCAGAATTTCGGAGATCGATCCTGACAGATTCTCCCACTCGGCAGCTTTCGAAAAAATGCCGCCGCTCACGCTCAAAAAGAGCAAATATCCTGTCTTTGTCGAACCCGATCTCGATGACTCGGGCAACGAAATAAGGATCCACAAGGCAGATCACCGCGAAATTCCGGAAGCGATACTTGGTATGGATATCGGTTCGACGAGCACGAAGATAGCTCTGCTCGACCTCAAAGGAGAGCCGGTCCTCGATATTTACAGAAAGACCGGCGGAGACCCTGTAAACGCGGCGAAAAAGCTCTTCAAAGCGCTTTATTCGCTCATAGATCCTGCAAAAACAACGATCCGGGCCTTCGGAACGACGGGTTCAGGGAGAAAACTTTCAGGGATAATCTTCGGCGCCGACGCGATAATAAACGAGATCACAGCCCATGCAAAAGGGACTGCTTCGATATTTCCCGAAGTCGAGACGATCTTTGAAATAGGCGGTCAGGATGCAAAGTTCATCAGGCTTTCACACGGTTTCGTGACCGACGTCAACATGAACTATGTCTGCGCGGCGGGAACAGGATCTTTTGTCGAGGAGCAGGCGAGAAAACTCGGTATTCCGATAAATCTTGCGGGAAAACTTACGGAACATGTGGCACCGCCCGTAACGAGCGACCGCTGCACAGTATTTATGGAGCAGGATATCCGCTCTCTTCTGCAGCAGGGTTTCGACAAGAACGAAGTTTTGGCCGCAGTGCACTATTCCGTTGTTAAGAACTATCTCAACAGAGTCGTCGGGAACCGCAGGATCAGTAAGGACAAAATATTCTTCCAGGGTGCCACGGCGAGAAACAAAGGGCTTGTCGCGGCATTCGAGAATCTTCTCGGAGTCGAGATGGTGGTATCTCCTTTCTGCCATGTCATGGGGTGCATCGGTGCGGCTCTGGCCGCTTTTGAAGAAGTCAAAGCAGACGGCGAAGCGAAAAAATCATCGTTCAGAGGTGCTGAATCGGCGACTATCGAAGTGACATCGAGGACAGAGACATGCAAACTCTGCAGCAACTTCTGCCGGATCAACCACATCTCCGAAAAAGGCGGTAGGGAGTCGTCGTGGGGTTACGGCTGCGGAAGGGATCCGGAAACGCCTGTCCGCAAGGAAATAAAGGAATTCGAGCTTATAAAGCATAGAAATTCATCGTTTTTCAAAAACTTTCTCACGGAAAAAGAGAGCATCGGAAAGGTAGGGCTTCCGCTTGCAGTTTCTACTTGGACTTTTCTTCCGCTCTGGAAGAAGATGTTCTCGCTTTTAAACATCGAGACTGTCGTCTCGGCAACTCAGACAACACATGAAATCAAAGGGCTTTCGTCAAAATACTCGGCATCCGATTTCTGCTTCCCGGTAAAAACTTCGATCGGACACGCACTTGAACTGACAAATAAGGGGCTGCCCGTTTTCTTTCCGACGCTGATATCGGCAGGTGACAATGTAAAAACGGCGATCAGTTTCTTCTGTCCTTATGTCCAGAGCGGCCCGTCGATAATTTCGACCGTCATGGAAAAGAACGGGATGGATACGAAGTCGAAGATCATAGATCCGGTGATCGATTTCAGAATGTCGGACGACAAAAACGGGACCATGATCTTCAAAGCTCTCGAGCCCTTCTTCCCGACTCTCAAGGAAAGACAGGTGAGAAAGGCGTGGAAGGAAGCGCGGGATCATTATAAAAGCGAGACTGCGAGACTTATCGAAGAGGGAGAGGCATTCCTTAAAAACGCTCAGAAAGAGAAAAAGCCGGTGTTCCTGCTTGTAGGACGCCCTTACAACCTTTACGACAAAGGGATGAACTTAGGCATTCCGGAAACCATTGCAGGAATGGGGTTCAACGTCATTCCGATCGACATGATGCACATAAATGTCGGAGGACTTGCCGATACAAATTACTGGAATCTCTTCTGGAATTACGGGCAGAAGATAATCGCGGCACTTAAACGCGCGAAAAAAGAGGAAAACGTCTTTCCGATATACCTCACAAACTTTTCGTGCGGCCCCGACAGCTTTATTCTTTCGTTCGCCGAAAACGAAATGAAAGGGCGTCCCATGCTCATCCTGGAACTTGACGAGCATGACAGTGACGGCGGATACCTCACGAGGATCGAGGCTTTTATCGACGTCGTGAAAGGATACATGAAAAACAGGCCGGTTCCTGTGGAACATCCGCTTCCTGACGTCTATCTTGCGGGCAAAAGCGTCAAGCCGGGAAAGATCTGGATCCCTCCTATGCACATAGGTTCGCCTCTTTTCGCAGCGGCATTCAGAGGTTTCGGCTATGAGGCTGAGGCTGTTCCGCTTGAAACCAGGCACGATCTTGTCACAGGGAAAAAGTACGTCAGAGGTCAGGAATGCCTGCCGATGATACTCACTCTGGGCTCTTTCCTGAATCAGGTCAAAAAGGAGCCAGGGAAGCAGCACACACTGTTCATGCCTTCTTCGGAAGGACCGTGCAGGCTCGGGCAGTACAATATGCTCGAGCGGATCGCGTTTGAGCATCTGGGGCTTGACAACATCGATATTCTGGCTCCTTCAAGCATAAATTCCTACCAGGGAGTCGAGGAACAGCTCAGAAGATACCTGATGCATTCCGTGATGACGAGCGACATCCTCATGAAAATGACGACGCGTACGAGGCCTTACGAAAAGACGAAAGGCGATGTCGATGCGTTTCTGGAAAAGGCGATGAAGACTCTTGAAAAAGTTTTCGAGCAGAAAAAAAGTCCGCTTCCGGTCGTTGAGGAACTTGCTTCAGAGCTTGACAGGATCCCGCGCTACAACGAGAAGAAGCCGCTTGTAGGCATCGTCGGAGAAATATACGTCAGAAGCAATGCCTGCGCGAACGGAGATTTGATCCGTGTCATCGAGGAAAACGGCGGAGAAGCCTGGCTCGCACCGCTTTTCGAGTGGCTCATCTACACTGTCTGGGTGCAGGATTTCATGGCGAAACAGAAAGCGTTCTCCCTTTTCGGAAGAGGCGAATCGCTTATCAAGAACCTCTACGTCTCGCATTTCGACGAAGCATACTACAAAGCGGCGGACAAGATCCTGCACGACAGGCGCGAACCCTCGATAAAATCTACTCTCGACGAAGGAATGAAGTATCTTCACCCCGAATTTGTCGGAGAGGCGATCCTCACCGTAGGACGCGCGGTAGAGTTCGTGAAACAGGGAGCTTCGATGATCGTGAACGTCGCTCCGTTCGGCTGCATGCACGGAACGATAACCGATTCGGTTTTCCAGGAAGTCAAAAACACATATAACATTCCTGTTGTTTCACAGTTTTACGACGGCGACATTGACATAAACGGAAAAGTTGCCGATATGCTGAACATGGGAAAAAGACAGGTTTAACGGAGGTTGTTGATGGATAAGGCTTATTTTTCTTACGACAATTTTAAAAAGGACGATATCCGCGGCGTAGATGCGAAATTCGAAGCACAGAAGATAGCGTTCGCCCCTCTTGCGTTTCAGGCCGTAAATTCACTGCTTGAACTCGGAATAATGAAGATCATTGAAGATTCTGGGGATAGCGGCATTACTTTGGCTGAAATATCGGAGAGATCGGGAATTTCAAAATACGGACTTTCTGTTCTGTGCGAAATGGCGCTCGGAATGAATGTCCTCAAACTTTCCGCCGATTCCGATGAAAATACCGAAAAATTCGTACTCGGCAAGATCGGCTGGATGCTGCTTGAGGACGATCTCACCCGGGTCAACTTCCGTTTTACGAACGACATCTGCTTCCAGGGTTCCTTCGATTTGGAAGAATCGATAAAAAACGGCAGGCCTGAAGGGCTCAAAGTCTTCGGTGACAAGTGGGTCACTGTCTACGAGGCTCTCTCAACGCTCCCCGAAAAGGCGAAAAAGAGCTGGTTCGAGTTCGACCACTTCTATTCAGACATAGCTTTCCCCGAAGCGCTTCCGATAGTTTTTGCGGAAGATCCGAAAACGATAGTAGATATCGGCGGAAACACGGCGAAATGGTCGATCGCATGCTGCAAATACGACAAAAACGTCAGAATGATAATCGCTGATCTTCCCGGTCAGACGAAAGTTGCGGCGGAAAATGCGGAAAAAGAGGGCTTTGCTGACAGGATCTCCTACTGCGAAGGCAACATCCTCCACGAATCGACGAAACTTCCCGAAGATCCCGATGCTTTCTGGATGAGCCAGTTTCTTGACTGCTTCTCGCTTCACCAGATAACGAAAATAATGAAGAAAATACACGAAGCGGCAAACGAAAAGACCAAAGTCTATGTTTTAGAGCCGCTTTGGGACAGACAGCGCTTTCAGGCTGCGGCATATTCGCTCCAGGCGACTTCGCTCTATTTTACCTGCATCGCGAACGGAAACAGCAAGATGTACCGCTTCAAAGAGCTTTGCGACGCTATCTGCGACGGCGGATTCAGACTCGAATGCGCGCACCACAATCTCGGTTCGAACTCTTATTCACTGCTTGTCTTTAAAAAAATATGAGCGAAGTTTTCATTTCAAAACCGGTGATGTGGGCTCCAGGGCTCGAAGATAATCACGAAAAATGGGAAAAATGGCTGAAAGGTGAAGAAGCGGTCGAAAGATCAAAGGCTTCTCCGAAACTTGAATACACCGATCCGATGTTCCGCCGCAGACTGAGCCAGATCTCGAAGATGACAGTCCATGTGATCCACAGTTTTTTGGAAAGATGCGGCATGGAGAAAGATACAAAAGTGATTTTTGTTTCTCTGCGCGGAGAGATCGCACGCGAGTTTTCGATAAATCAGGGGATAATCGAAGAAAAAACGATACTTCCTGCAGGTTTTTCGCTTTCTGTCTTCAATACTCCTGTCGCCCTTGCAACGATAGCTTTCGGTTTGACCGGAGGATATTCGGCGGTCTATCCGTCAAAAGGTGATTTTTCTTACCTCTTGAAAACGGTGTTTGCAGCTGTGAAAAGCGGTTCTGAAAAAGAGGTGCTTTTAGTCTATGCAGATGAGCTCGTTCCTGAATGTTACGGCGTTGATTCGATTCCGCTTGCATTTGCCGCGCTTGTCAGCTCTGAAAATAGAGGTGACAGTGTGAAACTGGCCGATATTATTGAGGAAAAATCGCCTGCCGGTTTTTTGAGGCGCCTCCTCGAAGCGGGGGAAAGCAATGTTTAAGATCCCCTCAAACCTACCGAAGACCGACAATGTTTTTATATACTGCTACCGCTCTTTGGGAAAGATCGCTGCGATACTTTACATCGTTTTCGGTTCTATGGTGATCGGTTTCATCATTTTTCCCTTCATCAGGCTCTTTTCAAAAGACAAAAACGACTTTTTTGTGAAGGCGCGCCGTTATGTCTCCAACGTTTTCAAGCGTTTCCTTTTCATGCTCAAAATAACCGGCATCGTCGAGATGAGAGTGCCGGACATGGAGAAGTTGCGGAACATGAAAGGAAAGGTGATAGTTGCAAACCATCCGTCGCTACTTGATTTCGTCTGCATGACGGCACTTGTTCCGAATGCGAACTGCATCGTCCGCGCGAATCTCACAAAAACGCCTTATGTCGGTATAATCAGCCAGATCTACATTACGAATGACGAAAACTACGACGATCTTTTCAAAGCGTGCAAAGAGGATCTTGACAACGGCAACAATGTCCTGATTTTTCCTGAAGGAACGCGCACTCCGCGCTTCAAAAGAAACGTTTATCAGAAAGGTGCCGCGCGTATCGCCCTTTACGCAGGATGCGACGTTCTTCCTGTCTTTATCGGCGGAAGCGACAAATACGGCTTAGGCAAGCACGATCCGCTTTTTTCATTCAATCCTGTTGAAGAATATTTTTACGATTTCATCCTTCTTCCCGAGATAAAAAGTTCAGACTACGAAGGAATGCCGGCTCCGGCCGCGGCAAAGCGCATCACCGACAAAATCGAGGAGGAGATACTTGCGGCTGATGCCGAATACAGAAAGAACAACACAAAGTGCAAGACTTTCAATAATGTGTGAGCCGGGTTTTAATTGAAGATGCGAAAATTTGTCAATAAAATCCGCTGTTTATAAAACTTTTCTTCGGGGGGGGTGATTTTTTCTCAATAAAAATCGGATTTTGTGGTACTAAATATAAGACGAGTCTGGTTTTTTTTACTTGGAGGCTATCATGAAAAAATCGATGATTTTTATTGCAATGCTTGCTGTTGCGACAACACTTTTTGCAGAAACTGTCGACTGCGAGTCAGAAAAAGGAAAATGCACTTATGAGATTACTGATGAATTTTATTCTCAGGAATGCACATGCCGTGACGGTATGAGTGTCGGGGAAGATTCAACAATTGATGACTCAAAGACACTGCCGACAGCCGAAGAATGCGAAGCCGAACTTGAAAAAGTCTGCAAAGATGCCGGTTTCAAATGTGAAAACGAAGCGGGATACTGCGATCTTGACCCGGATGGACATTACAGATGTGCATGTTTCGGCGTTGCAGGAAGGAAAAGCGGAGAAAGTGAGAATTTCAGCGCTGAAGGCTGCACTGCTGTTTTGGAAACAGAATGCGGAACACAGGCGGCGACTCCTAAACTAGTCTGTACAGATGAGAAAATTCTCAATGATTGCATTTCCTACGAACAGACTTTTGCAGACACCTGCTTTGAACCGCTTACAGATGAAGATATAGCAGTTCTTCTTGAAACTTCTGTAAAAGAAAGCGGATTGGCAGAAGATATCGCAAACTGCTGTCAGAATGAGGGCATGAGAAACATCTATAAGACTAAATTCGAATGTGTCGAGGCTGCAGGTACTTGTGAAAACAAAGAATGCTGTGCAACTTGTGATGTCCAGCTCGGTTATGATAGCTATGATGAAGGCGAAGGCGGTGTAGATGCTGCAAATACTGAAGCACCTGCTGACGACAGTGCGGTTCCTGGTGAAGATTTTGATGTAGAAGAGTCTTCGGGCTCCAAAGCAGATTCTGAAAATAAAGAAGAAAGCAAATCTGACGGCTGTTCGATGCTGTTCATCTAATTTCAAACTTTCTGATTGATTTTCAAAAAAATCTGTCGAAATTTCTAAAATTTGAGTATAATTAGCGCGTTTTTGTTTTTTTAACGAAGAGTTGAATTGTGATCAAGATTGAAAAATTAAGATTTTATTACGAAAACGATAAAGTTTTTGTTACTGAACACGCCGCGGAACTATTACCCCGATAAAAAACTTTGGAGCGAAGATTTTAGGCAAAGGTTGGAGAAATAGGATGAAATGTTTGGTATGCAAAGCGGAAGAAATGAGTGAGAGCACCAGCACTTATTTTACTCAGGTTGATAACTGCTATGTTATCATTGAAAATGTTCCATGTTTTAAGTGCAAACAGTGCGGAGCGGTCGTTTACCCGATGTCTGTTCAGGAAACGATAGATGACATTTTGGAAAAAGTCAGAAACATCGCAAGCAAAATCTTTATTATGGATTATTCCAAAGTGGCATAATTCTCTTGTGAAAATTCGTAAATAAAATCAAATTGTTATCTTTGAGGTGTCTTTGTCGGCAATGTTTGATAATGCAAAAGAATATCGCGATTTTCTGAAATCGGTTCAGTTTGATTTTTCAGCATTCGAGGCTGTATGCGAAAAACCACGTAAAATTGTGGTAAGTGTCGGAAAATCTGCTGCATACATGTATGAAAAGTTCGTTTCGCAGTATCCTGAGGTGCTCGCTTTGCCTGTTCTTGCAGTTCTTCCGATCGGAAGCGATACGGGAATTTTGAAAGAAGCTGATGTTGTTTTTTCAAGCCATCCTCACCTTACGGAAAAGAGTTTCGAGGCGGTCGAAAAGCTGATAAACTTCATAAAAACGCATGAGCCTGAGAATGTGATCGTTCTTCTTAGCGGCGGAAGTTCGGCTCTGATCGAGAAAAGTGATAACGAAAAAGAGGCTATTGAACTCAACGAAAAACTGCTCAAAAGCGGCCTTCCGATAACCGAGATAAATAAAAAAAGGGGAGAGTATTCTCTTATAAAAAACGGAAAACTTGCCGGAATGTTTGCATCAATCGAATGGTTTGTTTTCGTTGCAAGCGACATTCCTTTTGAAAACGGCGAAAAATTTGTCGGAAGCATGCCTTTTTTCAGGGAAGATCTTGAGAATACCCATCTTTTCAAGTGTGCCGACTCGGATTTGCTGCATGATGCGCTTTTAAGGCAGCTTCCCGAAAATACCGAATCTTTCAGGCGTTTTACAGGAAGCGTTGATGAGCTGCAGACTCTTCTTTTGAGCAGGATCGAAGCAGGTTCGGAGGCTGTTATCGTTACAGGAGAGCCTCTTTTGAAGATCACTTCAAAAAGTGCCGGAACAGGCGGCAGGATGAGCCATTTTGCGCTTTCGATGCTTCCTTTTTTAAAGAACGGAATGAAACTTTGGGCGCTTTCTTCCGACGGGATCGACGGAAACTCGCCTTTTGCCGGAGCGATCGTCGGCAGTTCGCCCGAAATACCTGAAAATGAAGTGCCGGCCGCACTTGAAAGTTATAACTCAGCGGAACTGCTTGACAGATACGGTCTTACGGTAAAGAGCGGCTATACCGGACTCAATCTCAATGATTTCGTAGTTTTTTTGAGAAAAGATCTTTAATTTTCCGCTTTTTCCAAATATCTGATCTCACTTGAGGAAAATGCAGGAGGAAGATAATTCTCGGAGAATCTTGATTTAAGCAGTGAATAAAAAAAAGGCAGGACGAAAAGAGAAGGGATGGATGAGAAAAGGAACATCATGAAGAGATTCTTTGCCTTGTTTTTTGCACTTTCATTGTCCAGGGTGAACATCGAACAGTTGTAAAGAAGCGACGATACCGGCGAAAATCCTGTGAAGTAGGGGACTATGAACCAGGTGATGAGTGAAAGGACCAGAAATGCCGAGGCGTAAAGCTGGAAGATCATTTCGATCCCGTCAGCTCCCGCTATGAATCCGACCATCGTGATTATTGCCGAAATGAGGTATGTGCAGATGATCTCGCCGAAAAAACAGCTGCACTGCTGCGCAGGATCTGTCTCCTGCCACTGTTCTCCGCCGATGATGAGGATCCCTTCGTCTTTGGATATCTCGCTCAGATTTATCCCGAAATTGCTTGCCGGAGCCGAGATCGTTATATCTGAATAATCAAGGTTTCTTTCAATGATATCGATAACTTCTTCTATGAATCTGGGAGATGCGGATTCTTTTCTGGCAGCCGGCTTTGAGTTTTCTGGTATCTTCCTTCCGCAGCCTTTGCAGTAGTAAAAATTGTTGTTCGTGCTTTTGCAGTGCGGACAGACCGTCATTTTCCTTCCTTTTCGCTGCCTGAAATGTTGACCGGTTCGTGTTTGAGTGCTTTCGCTATGATCTTTGCCGCTTCAGCCTGGTTCATCGCCGTTTTTTCCGGGAGGAACCACAGATCAATGAGGATCTTGTCGTTTTTGACACCTTTTATATATCTTCCGTCAAAAGAGAGCAGAGGGTCTTTTTCGATTTTTGCTTCGACGCTTTTGATCGCATCGTGGATGAAAAGAGCCTCTTTGATATTTTTAGCAATGATATTTTCGTAAAGCTCGCCTGTGTATGCGATCTCATAAGCGATATTCGGGATCCTGATGAAATAAAGCATTTTGCTGTCGGCAAACTTCGCACGGTAAAATTTTTCTGCCTGATTGAACACGGGCTTGAAATCCTTGATGTTTTCAAGCGAATTCAAAACCATGTTGGTGAGTTTGTTCATGTTTATGAAGAACGTAAGCGAAATCGAAAGATCGAACTTATCGGCGCCTAAAACGAGATTATCGACAACTTTTCTTTTGAACGGAAGCCCCATCATCCTCATTTCGGTGTAATCCAGACTCATGAACTGCGAATTCGCGGAAGCTGAAATTTTGCCGGAATGAAGAATTTCCATTAAATCTTCTCCAAGCCTTTCTTCGCCTTTTTCATCAGCGTAAGCAAAGTTGGGTACAACCTGCAAAAACATGAACTCATTAAGGGTTTCTATCACAACGTGACTGCTTTTGAGAGCTTTTCCGATAATTTCGTCAATCTTTTTTTCCTGAACGTTCCCCTTCGAGTTTTTGATAAGTTCATCGTAATTTGCAGGAAGATCCACGACCGGAGCGGTCGGAAGCTGCCTCATTTCAAGATTTTCAGGAAGCGGCTCCTGAGCGGAAACGGATACTAAAAAGAGAAAAAACAATAAAAAAACGGCTTTTTTCACAATCGACCTCCATCAAAAGCAGATGATTTTATTTTTCCTGACGTAAGTGTCAACAACAAAATAAAGTACTCTTGCCAACAATGAAATAAAAAGTATGCTTTGCCGACTTGGTTTTTCGGAGGGAAAAATGAAGATAGTTTTTATGGGAAGTCCCGAGATTTCGGTCCCTTTTCTTGATTTCTGCGTTGAAAAAAAGGCTGAGATAATCGTTTTTTCGCAGAAGGACAAGATCCGCGGGCGCGGCAAAAAGCTGGAGCCGACACCGGTAAAAAAGAGGGCTGTAGAACTCGGTCTCGAGGTACATACTCTCTGGTCAAAATCGGAAAAGGCGTTTGAAATAATCAAAAATTTTGCGCCTGACATCCTTTTTGTCGTGGCTTACGGACAGATCCTGCCTAAACGCATTCTCGATATACCGAGGCTTTATCCGCTGAATGTCCATTTTTCGCTTCTTCCGAAATACCGCGGCTCGACTCCTGTAAACACCGCTTTGATGAACGGGGATAAGGTGAGCGGCACTTCGATAATGGTTATGGACGAGGAGCTTGACAGCGGAGACGTGATCATGTCGGCCGAGTGCGGCGTGGACGAGAACGACAATGCGACGACCCTTTTTGATAAACTGACGAAACTTTCACTAGACCTGCTCGAAAAGAACTGGGAAAAGATCGAAAACGGAAATGTCGAAAGGGTTCCGCAGCGGGGAGAGCCCGTTTTCACGAGTATGATCCAGAAGTCGGACATGTGGCTTGATTTTGAGAGCGATGCTAGAGTTTTGTTCAATAAAATCAAGGCGTTGACCAAAGAACCCGGTGTGCGTGCCGTTTTCCGCGGAAACATTGTCGGGATCGAAAAAGCTGAATTCGTCGAAAAATGTGCCGGAGATCCCGGCGAAATTTCAGAAGTCTCGAAAAGCGGGATAGTCGTTGCCTGCAGAAACGGCGGGATAAAGATCACCGAACTCAAGCCGGCGGGAAAAAATCCGATGCGGGCCGCTGAATTCATCAACGGATACAGGCCTCAGCCGGGCGAAGTTTTCAGCCCGAGACCCGAAGAGGGCAAATGAGAAAACTTGTCGAAAAAATAAACAGGATCCCACTTTGGGCGGCGTTTCTGCTCTATCAGATCCTGATCTCAGCAAGGATCTTTATCGAAATGGGGGAGGTGAAGCCTTCCATTTTTGTTATGCAGCTTTTCTGGTTCGACTGTGTCCTGATGTTTTTTGTCATAGGCTTCAAATATATCCTCAAAGTTAGAAACGGCGATCTTCCGGTGTTGTTCGCAGGCGGTTTTCTCACTTATATCCCGATGCTCTATTCCGCCGTTATGCACCATGAATGGCATCTCAACTTCATAAATCCGGTTTCTTTCAAGCAAGTCGCGTTCGACATGCTCACTCTTCTTGCAGCGCATGAATACGACTGGCCGATGTTTCCGGAACTCGTGCTGCTCGTCCTCGGATCTTTTGCTTTAGGCCTTCTGCTCTCGGGAAAAGTTTTAAGGTCGGCCGCCGCGGCTCTTTTTTCGACATACGCTTCGTTTTTCTGCCTCGGATTTTCATGGTTTGCCGTGAATCCCGAGCATCCTTCGTTTTCACATTTTGCATCGCCGCTGCCTGACCATGTCACATACAGCATTTTTTACGGTCTGTTTTTTGTGATCCTTGTTATCGCTGCCTTTTTCCGGGAAATCAAAGCCCGTATATAAATATTTGCTTAATTTAAAAAAAAGTCGTTAAATACGGCGCATTTTTTTTGAACGGTCTTTTTTTTTGTTATTTTAGGAGGCTTTTATGTCAAATCTTGTTTTCCTGGTTTTGGGTGCTTCCGTTCTCGCTCTTGCATTCGCTTTCTTCTTCTTCAAGCAGATGATGAAGGAATCCGAGGGAACGGACACGATGAAGAAGATCGCGCTTCATGTCAGAAAAGGCGCGATGGCGTATCTCAAACAGCAGTACAAAATCGTAGGGATCGTTTTTGTGATCCTCGCTGTTATTTTTGCTGTAATGGCTGTTTTCGGTCTTCAGAACAGCTGGGTCCCGTTCGCTTTCCTTACCGGCGGTTTCTTCTCCGGTCTGGCAGGATTTTTCGGAATGAAAACTGCGACCTACGCTTCGGCAAGAACTGCCAATGCTGCTCAGAAGTCGCTTGACAAAGGGCTCAAAGTCGCTTTCCGCTCCGGTGCGGTCATGGGTCTTACCGTTGTCGGTCTCGCGCTTCTCGACATTTCAGCTTGGTACATTATCCTCAATATTTTCGTTAAAGAGGCTGATGCGGCTCACAAACTTATCTTCATAACCACGACGATGCTTACATTCGGAATGGGTGCTTCCACTCAGGCTCTCTTCGCAAGAGTCGGCGGCGGTATCTACACGAAGGCGGCCGATGTCGGTGCTGACCTCGTCGGTAAAGTTGAAGCAGGTATTCCTGAAGACGACCCGCGCAACCCCGCTACGATCGCTGACAACGTAGGCGACAACGTAGGCGACGTCGCTGGTATGGGTGCAGACCTTTACGAATCGTATGCAGGCTCTATCCTTGCTACGGCTGCTCTCGGCGCTTCGGCATTCTCGGGCAATGCTGATTTCCAGGAAAAGGCTGTCATCGCTCCGATGCTCATCGCTTCGATCGGTGTCGTTCTTTCGCTCATCGGCATTTTCCTTGTCAAAACCAAAGAAGGCGCAACGATGAAAGAACTTCTCCGTGCACTCGGAAGAGGCGTAAACGTCAGCGCATTCCTCATCACGATAGCAACATTCGTAATTCTTTACGTCATGGGCTTCGAAAACTGGCTCGGAATATCCTTCTCGGTAGTCAGCGGTCTTGTTGCAGGTATCATCATCGGCCAGGCTACTGAATACTACACTTCGCAGTCCTACAAACCGACGCAGAAAGTCGCTGAAAGCTCGTCTACTGGTCCTGCGACAGTTATCATTTCCGGTCTCGGACTCGGAATGCTTTCGACCGCTATTCCTGTAATCACAGTCGGTGTTGCGATCGTTATGGCTTACCTCTGCGCAAACGGTTTCGACCTTAATTTCTCTGCAACGGCTCTTTCGCAGGGACTTTACGGAATCGGCATCGCGGCAGTCGGTATGCTTTCGACTCTCGGAATCACCCTTGCAACCGATGCTTACGGTCCGATCGCCGACAATGCAGGCGGAAACGCTGAAATGAGCGGCCTCGGCGAAGAAGTAAGAAAAAGAACCGACGCTCTCGATGCACTCGGCAACACGACGGCTGCAACAGGCAAAGGTTTTGCTATCGGCTCCGCTGCGCTTACCGCTCTCGCTCTTCTTGCTTCCTACGTTGAAGAGATCAAGATCGCCCTTATCCGTATCGGCGAAAAACTTCCGAACGGTCTCGAACCGGCGAAAGCAACACTCATCGACTTCATGGATGCATACAACGTAAACCTTATGAACCCGGTCGTTCTCGTCGGTGTTTTCGTAGGTGCTATGATGGCGTTCCTTTTCTGCGGTCTTACGATGAACGCTGTCGGCAGAGCAGCTCAGAAGATGGTTGAGGAAGTCCGCCGTCAGTTCCGCGAGATAGCAGGGATCATGGAAGGAAAGGCAGAACCCGACTACGCAAGATGCGTTGCGATCTCGACAAAAGGCGCTCAGCACGAGATGCTGGTTCCGTCAATAATCGCGATCGTAGTTCCTGTTCTTACAGGTGTAGTTCTCGGTGTTGCGGGCGTCATGGGTCTTCTTATCGGCGGTCTCTCCTGCGGCTTCGTCCTTGCAGTATTCATGGCTAACGCAGGCGGCGCATGGGACAACGCTAAAAAATACATCGAAGAAGGCAACTTCGGCGGCAAAGGTTCCGACAACCACAAAGCTACAGTCGTCGGCGACACAGTCGGCGATCCTTTCAAAGATACATCGGGCCCGTCGCTCAACATCCTTATCAAGCTCATGAGCATGGTCTCGATCGTTATGGTCGGTCTTACGGTCGTTTTCCACCTTATGTAAGTTCTTTTTAAAATGTCTGTTCTCATCCGCCTTGCAGATCTTGTGACGTCCGATTCGTATTTTGACGGATGCGCTCTGCACGGACAGAATTCCACGATGATACTTTCGGTATCTGTCAAAGAGGGGATAACGTTCGTGCAGGGTTCTGCGGGCGGATGCGATGTCAGGCTCGAGATAGACGGGACCGGCAATCTTTTCAACAGAGTTTGTTCCTGCCACAGCGATGAAATATGTGCTCATATCGTCGCGGTCGCGCTTGCCTTCAATGATCTTTCGATGGACAATACCGACATTTCGGAGCAGCTCTCACGCTTCAATGTGAAGAAGGACACTGTAAAACTGCAGCCTCCGTTCAAACTTTACATTGACAGAAAAAGTTCATCTGTCAGGCTCGAAGACGGCGGCGATCTGCAGCTTTCAAGGCTTTCGAAGCTCTTCTCCGGTGACGACATCCTGCTTGCAGCCGCGCTCTCTCCGGAAAAGTTCACACTGGGGCAGCTCCAGCTTTTCCCGGCTGAGCATCCGCTGATTCTTTCATATCATGTCGATTCCGACGGGATATATTTTTCGATGCCGGAAAGCCTTTTTTATTCCGAGAAGAACGGAGTGGCGATAGACTGCGACGAAGGTGCCGTCTGGCGTTTCCCGGCAGGGGTCAGGGATACAGTTTCTGCTCTTGCAGGAAAAACGATAGGCTATTCCAGAAAGGAGGCTCTTATCAAGGCGGTCTCCGATCTCAGCGACAGTCTCAGCCCGGATGTCGTTTTAAGCGGCGTCTTCAACCTTAAAAAGATAGAGCTCGATGAAAACACGAATGTCGTTTTCAAGACAGAGCTTCGCGAAGGAAAAGTCTTCCTGAAGATCTTTCTTAAAAACGGCAGAACGTCGATCGAATTCCAGCCGAGAAAAAGGATCCTTGAGCAGAATTACCCTGTAAACGGGCGTATTTATTCGATCGATCCTCAGCTCGTCAAAAACATAAAGTCGGCCCTTGCAGACGATGGTTTCAGGCTTTTCAAAAACTCATACACTGTCCCCATGCAGGAATATTCGAGGATAATATCCTCAGGAAGCGCTCTTTCGCAGATCGGAACAGTCGTGAATGAGCAGGAGATCAAAAAGATCAATCTTCCGCAGACAGCGGCCGAAAATTCGGAGATCGTTCTCGACGTGAACAGCGACGAGCAGTGGTTTTCGTTCAACATCAAGCTGCCGCAGATGTCCGATTTCATTCCGTCGACTTCTCTTGTCGAAGCTGTGCGTCAGTTCGGACGCGGCATCGAGGAGCCAGTCGTCAACGATACCGAAGGAAGACCGGTGATCCTTGAAAACAGCACGGATTTTCTGAACAAGATCTCTGAGATGATAGGCTCTGCGGTCTATTCGGACGGTGAAAAACTGCCGGTCGCCAATCTGGTAGGTCTTCTTAAGTCGAAAAACAAAAAGATCCTGAAAAATTTTACAGGTTCCGCCGAGGCAAAACGGAAATACATCGCGATCTTCGATTCTCTTTCGAAAGGAGAACTTCCGAAGCCTGACGAGAGCCATCTCAAAGGGATCCCGCTGAGGAAGTATCAGCTCGAAGGTTTCCGCTGGATGTCGCTCCTCAAGGCACTTGGATTGGGCGGCGTCCTTGCCGATGAAATGGGTCTCGGTAAAACTCTGCAGTCCCTCTGCATGATAAAATCTGAGACCGGAGATCTTCCGTCGATAGTCGTCTGTCCGAAGACCCTTGTCTGGAGCTGGGACCGCGAGATCGAGAAATTTTTCCCCGAGATGGAACGGACAGTCATAGATTCGCTCAAACCTGAAGAAAGGACTGCGAAGTGGAAAAATGCAGGCAAGGAACTCATAATCACTTCGTATTCGGTCGTTATCAACGACTTTTCGCTCCTTAAGGAGAAATCGTTCGAAACTGTCGTAATCGACGAGGCCCAGCAGATAAAGAACAACAACACGAAAAGGTTCAAACTCCTGAGTTCGCTCAAGTCGCGGCACCGTTTCGCCCTGACAGGAACTCCGCTGGAAAACCATGTGAGCGATCTGTGGAGCATATTCCAGTTCATAATGCCGAATTATCTCGGCATGAAAAAGGATGTCGACAGAATGGAAAAACTCGGTGCCGGCGAGGATCTCGACATGCTGCGCAAAAAAACATCGCCGTTCATCCTGCGCCGTCTGAAAAGCGAGATCCTTGATGAACTTCCGGACCTTATAATCAAGGAATATCCGGTTGAAATGACGCAGAAGCAGAAGGATGTCTACCTTGCGGCGATGCTGCGCGGAAAGGCCGAGTTCATAGATCGCGGAGACTCGATAAACAAGATCGAGATCCTGGCGCTGCTTTCAAAACTGAGGCTTGCCGCAGACCATCCGTCTCTTGCGGCCGAAGGCGCGTTTGACCCTGAGCTTTCCGGCAAGATCGCAGCTGTGAGGGAACTTTGCGAGGAGATCTTTTCGGGAGGCGGCAGAGTTCTGATATTCAGCCAGTATGTGAAGATGCTGAAGATCATCGAGGCGGCTTTCCAGGCCGATAAAGCTGAATATTTTTACATGGACGGCGACACGAAAGACCGCATGGAGCTTGTCGAAAGGTTCAATGCCGGGGAGAAAAAGGCATTCCTGCTCAGCCTGAAAGTGGGCGGAGTCGGTCTCAACCTCACCGGTGCTGACCATGTCATCATCGTTGATCCGTGGTGGAACCCGGCTGTCGAAGAACAGGCCTGGTCGCGTGCCCACAGGATCGGGCAGACAAAAAGAGTCATTGTCACAAAGCTTTATTCCAAGGGGACGATCGAGGAGAAGATCCTCAATCTGCATCAGAAAAAACGCGGTATGATCGACTTTTTCCTTTCGAAAAGTCTTAAAGAGCCGGATGAGGATTTTGTCAAAATGGTGGCAGATCTGGCGTTTGAATAGGAGGAAAAATGAATAACTCTTTGAAAGAACGAGTGCTTGGAACAAAAAGGGGGCTTTACGGTCTTATTCTTTCGGTCGTAAGTATTGCCGCACTCTGCTGGATGCTTTATGCGAGAGACGACGCAAGAGCTGAATACGAGCAGCTCAAAGCCGATGGGACCTGCTTTGCAGACAAAGCACCCGATTCCTGGAAAGATCTTAGTTATGAGGAGCAGAAAAAGATCGCGCGCAGGTGTATGGCTGCATCCAACAGGCTCTCTCAGGCCGAGCATGCGCCCTCTGTTTTCGCGGTCCTCGCAATGATCGGTCTCCTGCTTTTAGGTTCGTCGTTTGCAAACATAAAAAGCGAGTCAGACAAAGTGTTGGAAGAATTTGAAGCGGAAGATCCAGAGGAAAAAGGAGAAAAAGATGATAACAAACTATCTTGACAAGATCCCGGCAGTTGATCCGGAAGCGGTGATCTTCAGAACTGCCGACGTTATAGGCGATGTAACTGTCGGTGCTGAGAGCGGCATCTGGTTCGGCGCTGTGGTAAGAGGCGATGTCAACAGCATAAAAATAGGCAGAAGGACGAATATCCAGGACAATGCGACGATCCACGTCACGACTGCGCTTTATCCGACAGTGATCGGCGACGACGTTACGGTCGGGCACAACGCCGTCATTCACGGTTCGGTGATCGGCGACAATGTGCTCATCGGAATGGGGGCGGTCGTTCTTGACGGCTGTAAAATCGGGAAAAATTCGATAATCGCCGCAAATTCGATCGTTCTCGGCGGAACTGAGATCCCGGAAGGCGTTCTTGTGGCGGGCAATCCGGCAAAGGTCAGACGCACTGTCACCGCGGAAGAGATCGAAGGCTTGAGGAAATCGGCTGAAAATTATGCGAGATATGCGCGCAACTATTTGACATCTTCAAAAGATTCAATATATTCTTCGTCCGACATGAAACGGATCATCGAAAGTTTAACATCTGATAAATCAGGGGGATTAAAATGAGAAAATTTCTCGTTGCTGTTTTTTGTATTCTTTCAGTTTTGACGGTTTTCGGTGCAGACAACAAAGACCGTCTTCTTACCGTCATTTTTACCAATGATTCCCACGGTATGGCTTGGAAATTCGACGAGCCTCACAATCCGGGCATCGGCGGTCTTGCAGCTCAGAAGACTCTGGTCGACAACATCAGGGCTGAAGTTCAGGGCAAAGGCGGAAACGTTCTCGTTCTCAGCGCCGGCGACATCACGCTCGGTGATCCGAGAAGCAACATCTGCGAAAATATTCCGATGGTTGAGGGCATGAACCTTGTCGGCTACGATGCGATGGCTATCGGAAACCACGAATTCGACTTCGGGTTCGAGGCATTCAAGAAGATGCAGGAAACGGCTAAGTTCCCGTTCCTCAGCGCAAATATGTATAAAGAAGGCGGAACAGAATCGATCGGTCAGAACTACATCGAAAAGAAGTTCGACGACGGTCTCAAAGTCGCTGTCCTCGGTCTTACGACAAGAGAGACCGAAAGCATCTCCAGCCAGGGCATCAAAGGAAACCTTACGATGAGCGACCCTGTCGAGACCGCTAAAATGTGGGTCCCGATCCTCAAGAAGAAAAACGATGTCGTTATAGTTCTCAGCCACCTCGGTTTCTACGACAGCGACAAGAGTTTCGACGGTTACGAAGGCGACAATTACCTCGCTAAAGCTGTTCAGGGCATCGACCTCATCGTCGGCGGACACACCCAGAGACAGCTTGCAAGCCCTGTAAAGATCGGCGATACGCACATCGTCCAGACAGAAGGCCTGGGCAAATGGGTCGGCAGGATCGACTTCTACTTCCAGGGGACCAGAATCGTGAAGACCGATTACAAGATCTATCCGATCAACCTCAAGGAAAAGAAGGACAAAGGCTACAAATTCATAGGCGAGGAAATAAAGGAAAACAAGGCGATGATCGATATGCTCAACGGTTTCAAATGCGAATTTCCGACCAAACAGATCGGAAAGATCGACAGAGACCTTGACGGCAGCGACGATATCGCAAGGAAAAAAGAGGTCGAACTGGGCGACATCATCACCGACATCATGCGTGAAAAGACCGGTGCGGATGTCGCTTTCCTGAACGGCGGAAGCATCAGACAGTCGCTCAAGAAAGGCGCTGTCACAGAAAAAGACATCTACAGCATCTTCCCGTTCCAGGATACTGTCTACACGGCTGAACTTACCGGCGCGCAGATCCAGGATGTCCTTGATTTCTTTGCTCAGAAAGGCATCGGTGCAGGCGGATTCCTTCAGGTTTCCGGCATCGAACTTAAGATCTATAAAGGCGAAGCTCTTGAGATCAAAGTCGCAGGGAAACCTCTCGACAAGGCTAAAAAATACAAAGTCGCCCTCAATTCGTTCATCGCGAACGGCGGAGACGGATACACGATCCTCAAAGAAATCAGATCCAAAAAGGATACCGCTTACCTTCTTTCATCGATCCTTGTTGATTACATGAAGGCGAAAGGCACATTTGCAAAAACGAATGTAGACCGCGTAAAAATTATTAACAAGTAATCTTTTGATTCAAATCCGATAGGTATCAGACATGAAAAAGATCCTTGGCATGGGAAATGCTCTTCTGGATATCCTTGTAGCTCTGCCCGGAGACTCGGTCCTTGAGGAACTCGGTCTTGCAAAAGGCAGCATGCAGCTTGTCGATCTTGCATTCAGCGAAAGGGTTTTGAAAACGGTCGAGAATCTTGATTTTTCTCTCGTGAGCGGCGGCAGCGCCTCCAACACGATCCACGGTCTGGCGAAACTGGGGATAGAGACGGCTTTTATCGGCAAGGTGAGCGAAGACGGATTCGGCGATATTTTTAGAAAAGATATGCAGAATTCCGGTATCACTCCGCTTCTTTTCAAAGACGGACCTCAGACAGGCAGGGCGATCGCTCTGATCTCACCTGATTCAGAACGCACTTTTGCGACTTATCTCGGTTCGGCTGTAAAACTTGCCGCGGACGAGCTTTCGGTCGATCTTTTCAAAGGATACGATATTTTTCACGTCGAGGGATACCTCGTGCAGGATCACGATCTGATCGAAAGGTCGCTTGTCCTTGCGAAAGAGGCAGGGCTTACGACTTCTCTTGACCTTGCAAGCTTCAATGTCGTTGTCGAAAATCTGGGATTCCTGCAGTCGATAGTCGAAAGATATGTCGATATCGTCTTTGCAAACGAGGAAGAGGCGCGTTCGTTCACCGGTCTTCCGGCGGAGGAAAGCGCTCTGAAAATAGCCGAAATATGCAGAACTGCTGTTGTGAAGACAGGTCCCAGAGGCTCGATAGTTGCGACCGGCAAAGAACTTCTGCATATTCCTCCGGTCGATGCTAAACGTGTCGATACGACCGGCGCAGGAGACCTTTATGCATCAGGTTTCCTTTACGGGCTTGCAAACGGGCTCCCGCTTGAAAAAAGCGCGATGGCAGGAACGATCCTCGCTGCGTGCGTGATCGAAAAGATCGGTGCGAAGATCCCGGATGAGTGCTGGCCTGAACTTATTGCCAGGATAAAGGCGTTATGAGCACAAGTGTGATCTTTCTCATTCTGGCGATAGTTTTCAACGCCGGAGCGAATATTCTGATGAAGGCCGGAGTTATGGCGGATCCGGTGAAGCTTAGCGACGGGATCATTCCTTTCGTGCTGAGCTATGTCACCAATATCAAGCTGATGTCAGGTATCGCATGCTTCGGGATCGCGCTTGTTTTCTACACGAAAGCTCTCGAAAAGTTCAATCTCTCGATAGCTTACCCGATGATGACTTCATGCGGTCTCATAATCGTGACGCTGTGGTCTCTTCTGGTGTTCCACGAAAGGTTGAGCGCTTTTCAGTTCGGCGGCCTTTTTATGATTATAGGTGGGATATGGCTTTTAAACATTCACTGATTTTTTGTGTGATTCTCCTTCTTGTAAGTTCCTGCGCCTATTCCGGAGCCAGGAAATTCGCCGATGTTCCGGAAGAAGAATTCAAGATAGAAGAAATGAATTTCGACGAGGATTTCAAAGAATTTGCTTCTGAAGATATGAGTTATACTGTCGGAGTCGGCGACGAAATCAAGATCACAATCTACGGAAACCCGCAGGACAGCACTCAAGCGACCGCGCTGGGCGAGATCTTCGGCTATGCCGTAGATGAAAACGGTGAAGTCAATATCCCGCTTCTGAAGCAGGTGAAAATAGCCGGGTTTACGAGAAAAGAGATCGTCGAAAAACTTGAAGAGGGCTATTCGAAATTTATAAAAGACCCGCACATAATGTTCGATGTCGTCAAATACGAAAGTAAATTCTACTATGTTGTCGGCAATGTGAAAAATGCCGGCAAAAACCCGATAAAAGTCAATACGAACCTGCTTGAAGCCGTTACCGGAATGGTCCCTGCATCTTCTTCGGAAAAGAATTCCATTGAATTCGTCTACCTCAAACGCGGAGAAACGGTCCTTCCGATAAGCATCAGCGAGATCGCAACGGGAACACGCGATTTTTCGAAGTATTATCTGAAAGACGGCGACACATTTTATGTTCCGGCTCCTTCGGCAAACAGAGTCTATATTTTGGGCGAAGTCAAAAATCCCGGCGCTTTCGAGATGACATCAGGCAACTATACCATGATAGACCTCGTTGCGGATGCGGGAGGACTCGTTCAGCCCAACGCAGCCGACGGAAGGATCTACATGGTCCGTCAGACAGGCGGGAAACACCTGCTCATCCAGTTCCACTTCGACGATATTATGACAGGCAAGGCAGGTCAGGTGCGCCTGATGCCTGGCGACAGAGTTTATGTCGCAACGATGGCGCTTGTCAGCTACAACCGCATAATCCAGCAGATCGCGCCGACATTCTCGCTTCTTTACACAGGAACGCTTCTCTACAACAACTGGACGAAATAATTCCGGCATCAATAACGGGATAACGGAATAACGGAATAACGGGATAACGGGATAACGATATTATCTGATCTTTTCTTCGATAGCTTCTTTTACGGCTTGCGCCAGCTCTTCCCTTGATTTTCCTTCAGGGCTTATCGGCGGAAGGTAGGTGACAGTGATCCTTTTGAATGGGTGCGGGAACTTTCTGTTGCGCGGGAAAGCCTCGAAAGCTCCGTCTATCGCTACCGGGACTACAGGAACACTGATCTCGCAGGCAAGAAGGGAGAATGTCTGCTTGAACTCGCCGAGTTCGCCGTCGCGGCTGCGGGTCCCCTCGGGAAAAATCAGGACGTTGCGCCCTTTTTTGAGGACTGATGCCATGCGTTTTATCGAATCAACGATCTCTTCGTTTTCACGCATTATGATGATGTTGTTGCGTTTGGCCATGTATCTGCGCCACCACTGCCTGAAATGCTTTCCTTTGGCAAAACAGTAGGTCTTTTTGAACTCTTTTGCCGGAATTTTCGCCAAGACGAAAAGGGCGTCGACTACGCTCTGGTGGTTCGCGGCGAAGATCACGGGCCCTTTCGGGATATTTTCTGCACCGTAAAAACGGACTTTGAAGAATGTCCTTACCGCTGCGACAAGGCTGAAACGCAAAAATCTGTGGTAGAAAGCGCTTCTGGGAAGCTCTATCTTGTCGAGATTCTCCCTGAGGACGGTCTTCCAGTCCTGTTTCGTGCTTTCCGCCTTTTTGCTGCTGCGTTCCGCTGTGAAATCGGCGATCTTACGCACTGTTGCGCAGTTCTGGAGGTCGTTTTCGGTTATTTTTATGCCGAATTCCGAATTCAGGAACGATACGAACTCGATCTTGTCGAGTGAGTCGAGTCCGAGATCTATTTCGATATGATCGTCCGGATAGACCGGCTTTTCCGTTGTTCTTTTCAGGTAAGCTGCGATCCCGGCGTATTCCTTTGTGTCAGGGATCTCGCTTCGAGCGCGGTTCTCGTCCTTTTTTGTTAGGAAATCTTCGAGTTTGTAGCGCTGTATCTTGTCAAGCCTGGTGCGGGGAAGCGGCTGGTTCACGAGGACGAAATCAAGGATCTTTTTGTGATGCGAGGCTGTCGAGTTGTATTTGTCGATGATCTCCCAGCGTATGTACTCTTCAAGATTGGGGATCTGCCTCGATGCAAGCACCTTCTCGTCAGGACGGATTATCGCGCAGAGAACACCGTTCTTTCCTATCACTGCGATCTCGGCGATCAGCGTGTCGCTGCGCTCTACAGCCTGTTCTATCTCGGCGGGATTGACATTTTTGCCGTTTCCCAAAACTATGATCTCCTTTTTTCTGCCTGTTATGCAGAGGTTGCCGTCCTTGTCGAGAAAACCGAGGTCGCCGGTGTGGAGCCATCCGTCTTTAAGCACTTCCGCAGTCTCTTCCGGACGGTTGTAATAGCCGATCATGATGTTGTTTCCGCGTGCCAGGATCTCGCCGTCGACGATCCTGACCCCGCCTTTTTCAAGTTCTGTCCCTACGAATCCGGCCTTGCCTTTGCCTGGACGGGGGAAAGTTATCATCGGACTTGCCTCGGTCATGCCGTAGCCTTCGCTTATCGTGAATCCGATGACTTTGAAGAAATTCCACACCGCGATGTCGAGTTTCGCCCCTCCGCAGATGCAGTATCTGACGTTCCCGCCGAATCTTTTTGCAACGGATCTGAAAACTATTTTTGAAAAAGCAGTGCTGTTTGCGAGTTTGGCGATCTTGAATACCGCTCTGGTCAGGATCCCGGAGTTTATTTTCTGCATTATCCCTTTCATCAGCATCTCGTAGAATCTCGGGACTGCGATGATCATCGTGGGATGACCTTCAGCCATTGTTTTTGCGATGTCTGCGGCCTGGAGCGAGGGCGCCATAAGGACTTTTCCGCCGCCTAAAAGCGGTGCTACGACTGTTCCCAAAAGAGGGAATATGTGGTGCAGCGGAAGTATCATCAGGACAACATCGTCCTTGCTGTAGTATCCGCATTTCTGGAGTGCGTCCATGTTCACCATGATGTTTGCAAAAGAGAGGACAACCCCTTTCGGTGAACCTGTCGTTCCCGAGGTGTAGATTATCATCGCGACTTTGCTTTTGTCCTCGGCATCGAAATCGGCGGCTTCATATTTGGAAACGTCTCCGCGGATGTCTTCAAAAACTACGCTTTTTATCGATGTCCTGCCTGAAAGTCCGATCGCTTTCTCTACGTTTTCACGCACTTTTTCAGAAAAACAGACGGTATCGGGCGAACAGTCGTTGAGAATGTAGGCGATCTCGTCGGGAGTGCTCATGAAGTCGACGGGTACTACGACTCCGCCTGATTTCCATACGGCATAGAGCGTGTAGATGTATTCCGCCCTGTTCTCGCTGATGATGAGTACTCTTTTTCCGTCAAGGTCTCCGAGAATGTCGGAGAAAAGTGCAACTGTTTTGAGCAGTGTGGCATAGGAAATTTCAGAATTTCCTGTGATTACGGCGATATTGTTGCTGTTTTTTAGAAACATGCCTTCCTCCCCGGCAAAAAAACGAGTGCATATTATTGTTTCAGCGTGAAAAGTAAAGAGGTCCGGACCTTATTGTCATTTTACACTTTTCCTTCAAAATAGTTGAAAAACAGGCTCTTATCATTAAAATAAACGGACTAAATTTTTTCGGGAGTGAAAAATGAAGAAAAAGTTCTTGTTTTTGTTGATTTTTTCGGCCGCTTTTTTCTTCTTTGCGGCTTCGTGTTCAGATGAAGAGGAAGATCCTTCCCCGACAAACACCCGTTGTAATTCGAATGTTGACTGCACAAGGGATTCTTACTGCGATCTTGACAATCCTCAGCAGGATGCCGAACTCGGAATGCTTGTCTATTACTGCAGGAAAAGGCAGCTCTGTTCTACCCAGGCTGATTGTCCGATAGGCTGGAAATGCAAGATCAACGAGGGTTTCTGTATAACGAACAAAGAGGCAGACGGCGTTTTGTGCAAATCCAACGACGACTGTCTGGATCCTTCATATCCGAAATGCAACCTTGCGACGGGGGAATGCGTTTCTTCCGACAGTGAAGGCGAAGATCCCGAGCTCCCGGATTCTTCCGATCTTCCGGAACAGCCTGACGAAGAGCCGGATGAGGATGAACCAACCGACACGTCAGCAGAAACCGGCGATGAAGATACAGCGGAGGACACCGATGACGATCCGTCCGATCCGAGTGTCGGGAAAAAGATCATTTCGGACAGCTTTGAAGACGGCGGCATCAACTGGACGATAGTTCCGCTCACGGAAGGTTCTCCGTGCTGGGAGATAACTTCTCCGACCGCAGGCCCCGGAGCAGCCAACGTCGGTTCGAAAGTCGCGGCTACCGTTCTTTCGGAAGGGATCTATCTGGGCAACTGCAAAGATCTGCTTCACTACAATTTCGTTTTGGACATTCCTTCAGCAGGAAAGCCGGAGATCTCTTTCAGTGCATGGGTCGATCTTGTTGCAAGCGCGGACTATGTCGAAGTCCTCGTGAAAAAAGAGGGCGAGATGTGGGAGACCACGACAGGGCTTTACCTTTCGGCTGACACTCCTTCGATCACAAGCGCTCTTGATGACACGAGAACGAAGATCACGAGGCAGCTCGGAACGGCTTACTACAAGTTTACCGGAGATATTTCCGCATACAAAGGTCAGAAGGTCGAGATCGGATTCCGTTTCGTAAGCGACGACAGCGAAGGCGCTGCCGGATTCTATCTTGACGACGTGACCGTTTCCTATTGATCTTATGGAGTGTGTTTAGGCTGTTTTTTGAATGTTTTAGCGAGGAAAAGTCTTGATAACGAATGTTACAGCTGATTTTGATGAAAAATATGTAGGAACTGTGATAAACGACAGGTACAAGGTCCTGAAACTTGTCGGTTCCGGCGGCATGGGCAGTGTCTATCTCGCTGAGCACGAGATCCTGCGGAAAAAAGTCGCCTTGAAGATCCTGCATTACGAACAGAGCAAGCGCAAAGACACTGTCGAAAGATTCAAACGCGAAGCGATAGCTGCATCGAATATCGGTCAGGATAACATCGTGGATGTCACCGACTTCGGCTACACAGAAGAGGGGAATGCCTACTTTGTCATGGAATATGTCGAAGGACGTTCTCTTGCCGATGTCATGAAGGAAAAACACATCCTGCCGCTTGAATTTGCAGTTTCTGTCGCTGCCCAGATAGCTGTTGCGCTTTATTCCGCGCACGGAAAAGGGATCATCCACCGCGATCTCAAACCGGAGAACATACTGCTCACTACGAAAGACAACGTTTATCCTTTCGTCAAAATAGTGGATTTCGGCATTTCAAAGATCCTTCAGGACGATGTGTCGCCTGACGAGCGTTTCCGCACTCTCACGAAATCGGGTGCTATTTTCGGGACTCCGGAATACATGTCGCCGGAACAGGCTGCGGGCGAGAGCGTGGAACCTGCTTCCGACATCTATTCGCTGGGCGTCATAATGTATGAAATGCTCACGGGAAGACTGCCGTTTTTCGATGACAACTACATGAAGATCCTGCATAAGCATCAGTATGAGTTTCCGGAACTGCCGAGCAACATAAACCCGGATATCCAGCCTGATGTCAATGCGATAATCATGAAATGTCTCGAAAAGAAGCCTTTCAACCGTTACGGCACGATGCTCCTTCTTTCCAACGACCTGAAAAATATCTATGTGAAATACAAACTGGAAGACAAACTGAGTCTTGCGTTCCTTTTCAATTCCGGGACGGTCAGGAGCGTCAATCCGAGCGCCGAAATGATATCGAGCGAGGATATAATCAGGATGCTCAACTCCTCGCAGGATGAAAAGGTCAAGCATGTCAGGGCCGAAAGCGGATCTTCGGGGAACGCTCTCAAGATCGTGATCGTTGTGCTGCTGCTTATCCTTGCCGGGATCGCGGTCTACGCTTTTGCCGGAAAACAGAATCCGCCAATGATAGCCGAAAGGACGGAACTGTCGAAGTATGACGACAAAAAAGCGGAAATAAAAGAGGAAATACCTCAGAAAAAAGAGGCTCCGGCCGATAAAAAGAGTGCCGACACCACTAAAAAAGTTTCGAAGAAATCTGTTCCGATGATGAAACTGACAGTAAATTCGAATGTCAAAGGAGTCAGGGTCTTCAACAACGAGACCGGAAAGACGATCTGCAAGACTCCGTGCACGAAAAAACTGCCGAGAAAAGAGTCCGAAGTCATAATATTGGGCTTTGAATACGAAGACTACTCGATAAAACCGATGGCTGTCACGCTCGACAAGGATATGACGGTCAATTTGAACCTTAAACAGGAGGTCGATAATGGCTAAGAAAATTTTTGTTCTTGACACAAATGTTCTGATCTCAGACCCGAAGGCGATCTTCAATTTCGATGAACACGATATCGTCGTTCCGATAGTTGTCATCGAGGAGCTGGACAAGTTCAAAAAGGATATGAACCAGGTCGGACTTGCGGCACGTGCTTTTGCCCGCCATATCGAGGAACTCCGCCAGCAGGGGAGCCTGCTCGACGGTGTTCAGCTTCCGAGTGGAGGTTCGATAAGGATAGATATTACCGGCGAATTCGAGCTTCCGGGTGCGAAACTCGCTTCGGGTTATGCCGACAATGTCATTTTGTGCTCGGCTTACAAGATCACGAAAGACAATCCCGACAGGGAGGTCGTTCTTGTCAGCAAGGATGTCAATCTCCGCATCAAAGCCGATGTCTACGGCATAAAGGCGGAAAATTACAGAAACGATACTGTCAATTTCAATAAACTGCCGACAGGATACGAAACTTTGAGCGTTGAAGGCGCTTTTATCGACCGTGTTTTCGAAGAGAAGAAGATCCCGCTTGACAAGCTTGCTGGGACTCCTTTCGAAGCGGCTCACGCCAATCAGTTCTTCAAACTTGTCGATGCCGAGATCGGCGAGCAGCACACGGCGACAGTCAAGTTCGATCCTTTTGAGAATGCTCTCGTTCCGCTCAAGCAGTTCAAGGAAGTGTGGGGGCTCAAGGCAAGAAATTTCGCACAAAGGCTTGCCCTCGACCTTCTGATGGATGACAGAGTAAAGCTCGTGAGCCTCATCGGAACGGCCGGAACGGGAAAAACTCTTCTTGCGATCGCGTCAGGTCTTCAGAAATGCCTTGAAGAGGGAAAATACACAAAAATGCTCGTCGCAAGACCGATCTATCCGATGGGAAAGGATATAGGTTTCCTGCCTGGAACGATCGATGAAAAACTGAAACCGTGGATGCAGCCTGTTTTCGACAACCTGGAATACCTTCTTGCCGACCACGATATGAACAGCATGGGCAAAATGAACGAACTTCTCTCCAGCAAAGTGATAGAAGTCGAAGCCCTCACCTATATCCGCGGCAGGAGCATACCCGAGCAGTTCATCATTGTTGACGAGGCTCAGAACCTCACTCCGCATGAAGTCAAGACAATCGTTTCGAGAGTCGGCGAGAACACGAAAATGGTCCTCACGGGCGACCCGTTCCAGATCGACAATCCTTATATGAACGAATCGAACAACGGCTTGAGTTACATCGTAGACCGCTTTAAAGACCTCGCTCTCGCAGGTCACATAACTCTTGAAAAGGGCGAACGTTCGGCTCTTGCAAATGCGGCCGCGGAGCTTTTGTAACTCATGAAGATCGTAGTCATCGGTGATGTCCACTCGAATCTGCCCGCTTTGGAGGCGGTGATCAAAGAGATCAAAGAGAACATCAAGCCCGATCTCATCTTTTTTTCAGGCGATGCTGTGGGTTATGGGCCCTGGCCTGGAGAGACCATCGATATTCTTAAAGAAAATGTCGACTACGGCGTGCTGGGCAACCACGATGCCGGTATCGTCGGAAAGACAGATATCAACGATTACTACGATGCTGTCAGGTATGTCATAAACTGGACGACCGATATTTTGACCAACGAGCAGTTCGCGTTTCTGGACCGCCTGAAATACATACATGTCAATGAAAGCGCGCGCACTCTTCTTTCGCACGGTTCTCCAAGAATGCCTGAAAGGTACGACTATATTTTCAACTGCAGAGGAGTGAACCGCCTTTACGATGTCGCTCAGTTCCTGCAGAAGGTCAATTTTGTCGGACACAGCCACTATACCAACCTTTTTCTGATGACCGGCGGCGGACAGTCGGTCGAGCTCAACATCTCAAGCGGCGAAGTCGATATTTCAACTCTGCCGAATCCGGTAGTATGCGTCTGCGGTTCTGTAGGTCAGCCGCGTGACGGAGATCCGCGCTCAAGTTTCGTCTCCTACGACACGGACAAGCATATACTGAAATATCACCGCGTGGAATACGATTTTGAACTTACGATCAACAAGATCAAATCTCTGAGACTTCCGGCTTCATTCGGAGAACGGCTTAGAAATGGCTGCTGAGATACCGTTCAGAATATTCGACAAGCCGCAGGATTACGGCAGGATCCTTGAATTTCAGGAAAGTCTGCGAAACGATGTCGTTGCAAAAAAAAGTGCGGGATCTGTTTTGTTCCTGGAGCATGGACCTGTCTATACTTCAGGGATTCGCGGCAAGGATGAGGATTTCCTGAAGCCTGCCGGCGATATTCCCGTCTTCAGCATCAGGCGCGGCGGAGAGCTCACTTTTCACGGTCCCGGCCAGCTTGTGATCTATCCCGTTATCGATTTCAGAGCTTACGGATTTGCTTCGATAAAGGAGTTCGTCCTCTTCTTTGCGGACTCGATAAAGAGCGTTTTGACCGGCTTTTGCGGTGTCGAGGACCTTGAATGGCACGATGAAAAGGCTGGACTCTGGGTCGAAGACAAAAAGATCGCCTTCACTGGAATGCACTTCAAAAAATTTGTTCCGATTCACGGATTTTCTGTCAATATCTCCAATGATCTGTCTTATTTCTCAAGGATCGTTCCATGCGGTATCCCAAATTGTAAAATAACGTCGGTCAAAGCAGAAACAGGTAAGATCTTTCAGGTGCGGGAAGTCGCGGAAGCAATAATTGCCGAAATGAACGGGAGAAATAGATGAAAGCAACCATTCTGTTTTTACTGATTTTCTCTTTAAATTTTGTTTTTGCCGAAAATGACGGAAGACCTGATGAAAATACCGGCGATACCGAAACGGGATCCGTAGAGACGTTTCATGAAACGTCTCTGCAAAAAGAGGAAGCGTCTCCGCAAAATGAACAAAAATCTGCCGAAAAACCGAAAAACGAGGAAATAAAGTGGAAATTCTACTCGAAGAACAAGGCTCACGTATTTATCGACGAGAAGATCCAGGGCGGTGCGGCGAAAGATACCTACGGAGTTCTGCAGACTGAGGATTTCGGCGAGATAACATACAAAAACTGGAGTTTCGGCATTAGAAAGACACTTCTTTTTTTCGCAGACAAAGAGTATGACGAATATGTCAATAATTTTGATTATGTTTACAGTCACGAGCACTTCAACCACTGCTGGGAACAGTATCTGGACAGGATCTACGCAAAGGGAAAGTGGAAGAATATACAGTTCACTGCGGGTGATTTTTACGAGAGCATGAACCGCGGAATGGCGTTTTCGATGAAAAACGACCAGGTCTACGGTGACAATTCGATACGCGGCGGAAATATTGCCGGAAACTACGACGGCTTTTTCATCAAGGCTTTCGGCGGCAGGGCAAATCCGCAGCTCAGAGACAGCGCGACTTTCAAAAGAATGAACGAGGCCGATGACTGGCTTGCGGGCATGGAAACGGGGTACAAGTGGAAAGTTGTTGAAACAGCTGTGCAGTACGGCTACGGAAACTACGGCAGATACAGCCTTGTAAAACCGGTGGATACTGCGACTGTCAAAACAGGTGTCAGCGCTGAAAAGGAATTCCATTTCATCGGAAGCTATGTCGCCCTGCGCAATCCGTTCCCCGGTTTTTCGTTTTATGCAGGCGCCGTCTATGTGCCTTACGGCTATGAAAATACGACCGAAAGCAAACAGGTGAAGGAGAACGAGCCGAAAAAGGACAAGGAAAAGAATGACCTTCAGAATGCCGCGGCGTTTTATTCCTCTCTTCTTTACTACTTTGATTTCGGCGAGAAAAAGAGCCGTCTTACATTCAAGCTTGAAGGGAAAATGTACAACAAATTTTTCCTCAACTACAACAGGATGGAAGACAAAGACTATCAGAAACGCCGCTACTTCAACCCTCCGACGCTGCTTCCGAAAGAGCTCCAGATCGACAACGAGTTCGATACGTGGGCTGTCGGCGGCAGGATAAGTTTCAATGAAAATCACTCCGGAATAAAGTTTCATGCAGACTTGGTGAAAGGCGACTCTCTCGGCAACAAAGAAGCGCTTCCTAAAAGCAGGAACAACCTTATACTCAACTATCAGGCCGAGGATTTCTGGTATTCGGCTCTGAGCGGAGAAAAAGAGTGGAAGCATGTCGCACTTTCCGCAGGCGTCGGCTGGCACACAGTTGACGGCAATTCAAACAGAAAAAACAGCCGCGACTGGATAATTTCTTTCATTCATATCGGAGGTTTTATCTCAGACTGGTCGATGAAACTCACGAACGACTACTATCACAAGGACTACTGGCTCGATGACGTTCACGAGATGGACAACATCCACGAACTCAAGACGATCGCCGAAGTTGCGTGGAAATACAAACGGACTCACGAGCTTTTTGCGGCTGTCAAAAACACGACGTGGATCGAGAAAGAGGAGGGCGGAAGCTATTCGCCGGACTTTTATACCGGCGGATCTATCGGCTACAAATACAAATTTCTGCGTACCTATGTTTTCGGCGGACTTGAGAAGGGCGGTTTCACGTGCGACGGCGGGACATGCCGCTATCTTCCTGATTTCAAAGGGGTAAAGGTCGAAATAGAGATAAATCTTTAACTGTTTTTGAGGTGAAAAATGATCGCAGGTATCGGCACTGACATCGTTGAGGTCGAAAGACTTAAAGAAAAACCGGAACTCTGGAATCGGTTCATGAGCGGGAAGGAGCACGCCTATATTGACAAATTCAGGCTGAAAGAAGAGCATATCGCCGGATTCTGGGCGGCGAAAGAGGCTCTTGTCAAGGCGTTAAACAGAAAGGATTTCAACTTCTCTTCAGTCACGATCGCTCATGATGAGAACGGAAGACCTTTTTTTGAATTTGAAGAAATGGAGATCGAAGGAGTTCTGCATCTTTCGATAAGCCATGAACGGAAGTTCGCGACAGCTGTCGTTGTCTGGGAAAAATGACTCTTACCGGCGGGATTCTTCGCCGTTCCTGTTTTTCTTTCTTTTTGATTTCCTCGTTTCGAGGATCTTGAGGGCGGCAGCTTTTTTCTGCTTCAGCTCTTCCGATTCTTCAAGCTGTTTTTGCCACATTTCAAGAGTTTCGGCTGCGAGAGTCCCGTTTTCGACAGCTTCTTTTACGGCGCATCCGGGCTCGGTCTTGTGACGGCAGTCGGTAAACCGGCAGTGCTGCGAAAGTTCGAGTATCATTTCAAATCCTGAAGAGTCCTCTTCCTGCCAGTTCTGGATCTCCCTCATTCCGGGAGTATCGATGACCATGCCGCCTGAAGGGAGAAGGAGCAGTTCTCTCGAAGAGGTCGTGTGGCGTCCTTTGCGGACCGCGCTGCTTATTTCGCCTGTAGCCCTGATATTCGAGCCGGAAAGAGTGTTTATCAAAGTCGATTTGCCGACTCCGGAAGAACCTATAAAAACTGCGGAAAGCCCTGGTCTTACGAACGATCTCAGCAGCTCTTCGGTCGTTTTGTCAAACGATGAGAGTGCAAAAACTTCTTTGCCGGGAGCCGCCTTTTTAACTTCTTCAAAAAGTTCGGCACTGTTGCTGCAAAGATCGGATTTTGTGAGCAGGATCACATATTTGATCTTTGAAGACGCCGCGACTGAAATGTATCTTTGAAGCCGTTTCAGGTTGAAATTTTCGTCAAGCGACATCACGATGAAAACTATGTCGATATTGGAGCTCAGCACCTGTTCGTCGATGACATTCCCGCTGCACCTTCTTGATATGCAGTTTTTCCGCGGAAGTATCGAGCAAATGTAGGATTTGTCGCGTCTTATCGAGATCATGACCCAGTCGCCTACAGCCGGAAGGTCCGATTTCAAAACAGAATTGTATCTTATCGAACCGCTAGTTTTTGCCGAAAAGACCCCTTTTTCGCAGACGACATCGTAAAAATGGCGGTTGTGCCCGATGACACGGGCAGGGATGAGACCTTCTTCCGATCCTTTGAGCGCCAGTTCTCTGAAACGGCTGTCGAAGCCCCATTTTTCAAGAGTGTTTTTAAGTTCTTCCAAGCCCGGCTCCTATTCGCAGACGAAAGTCGGATTTATGAACTGATTGTTTTTCGTGATGAAAAACAGGATCGTTCCCGGTAGGACCGGGTTGCCGGCTGCGGCGGAAAAAAGTTTTTTATGGGCTTCGGCACGATCATCCTTTTTTACATTCAGCGATTTCACGTATGCAAAATTCAGCAGATATCCGTTGTGTTCTGCAGAGAGCAGATACCCGTCATTTTTCATCGGTTCAATGCTTCTTACCGTGGTAGGGACGGGGATCGAAGCTGCATGTTCTGGTGTGAGGAATACGCCGCGGATGTTGTTCCAGCCGCTTTTTCTGCCGCATTTGTAGAATTTTTTGAGTTCAGGGATGACAGTCTTTACCCGTATCGAGGCGATCTCCGTTTCGACACCTTCTTCAAGCATTGCCATTTTTTCGTCAAGAACTTTTTTTCTTTCGATGCTTTCACCGAGTATCTTCTCGTATCCGTCAAGCTCGTTTTTTGTCTTTTTCAGTTCGTCTGCAAGGTAAGCTAATGAAATGTCATAAAATTTTATGCACTCGGGATCAAAACTCAGACAGCTTTCCTTCATTATCCGCGATGATTTTTCGAGCAGGAGCAGTTTCTTATATTTCAGCAGCGCGTCAGAAGCCAGTTTCTGCACTGTTTCAAGCTCCTGATCGTTCACTTTCATGGCAAAAACGACTTCAGCCTTTTCTTTTTCCATGCGTTCGCGGATTATTTTGTTCTTTGCGCTCTCTCCGAAGAGAAGAGCCTGCGGAAAAATAGATAAGATCAATAAAATACTAAAGAATTTCTTCATAGATAAAAATGAGGTCACCCATGTATTTTATGTTGTGGAAATCACCGGAATAGGGCGGTGTCCAGGATGAAAAATCACCCTTTTTCGCTTTTTTGCCGTTTGAATGGCGGTTGATCCTGTGGAAGAAAACTTTCCATTTGTCGCCGTCTTTAGGCGGTTCCTTGACTATCGATTTCCACGGGATCGCTATTTCGGCAGTCCAGTTCATGTCTTTATCAGCCGATTCGTTCAGAGTCCCGTTCACCGAAACGCCGTAAACTATGCCTGAATCCCACGAATCGTCGCGGTTTTTACGCCTTCCGCCGCTGAATTTGGAGTCGAATTTGACTCCGGCAGCCGAGACCTGGATCTCGTAGTAAGGTGTAGCGGTCCCTGTCGGATCGATGAATATCTCAACGACATCGTCGTGGTCGTAAAGCGGATCGTCGTTGTTTTTGAGTTCTGCGTAAATGTCTTCGTCATCGGCGATGAAACCGATGTAAAGGTATTTGTGATCCATGACGGCCATCACTGTGGTCTTTACGGGGCTGATCTCTGATCCGTCTGCAAGCCAGAATTTGTCGTCTTTCGATGAATTGAGCCAGTAGCTCTCGTCAAGTTTTCCGTCCACTTTCGTCTGATCACGCGAATTCCCTGCGATGACATAGACTTCCATCTGCTTTTTCATGATATTCGGTTTCGTGATCTTTATGCTGCCGATCTCTGCCCTGTTTTTGCCGTCGTTGAACTTTTCTTCCGGGATCAAACGGTCTTTGTCCTTGAAGAATCCGCCGCGGATGAACATCGTGTCGGTATCGAAAGTGAGCGGGAGTTTTTCGACAGAAGTTACATCTTTGATTATTTTGCCGAGTGCGAGTTCTTTGATCTTTCCGTCCAGAAATTCATGGTCGGCCGTGAAACGTTCGCTTCCGTCCTCGTTTTCGAAGTGAAAGAAGAGTTTGTAGCCTTCAGGGATCTGTTCTTTGAAGCGCCAGAACGAAACGAGCTTGAAAGGTTCTCCGTGTCTCGGCTTACGCGGCTCGGTGTAGTAGCCCAGCATCTCGATCTTTCCGTCGTTGAGCTTGATGTCTGCTTTTGTCGCGGTCTTTGTCATCTCTTCTTCCGAAACGACACCTTCGTGGGTCTTGGAACAGCCTGCAAATGCGATGAAAACGATCAGAATAACGAGCAGTTTCTTCATTTTTACCTCCGAAAATCAAAAAACTGTAAATTATAGTAAAAACGATCAAAAGAGCAAAAAAGAGAGTTTTAAAGTCCGTCCGTCAAAGCAGGATCTTTGGATCTCAAATTTCAGAAGAGACGCCATATATAATGACGTCTCTATGATAAATTGCTGATTTTGTTGGATCTATTCTTCGGAATTTTCAGGATTTTCTTCAGTTTCAGGTTCGTTGAACTGAGGTTCGATGCCATTGTCGGGATCACTCATGTCGCCGGATTCAGACTGCAGATCTTCAGGGTCGATGATCTTCGTGACGGAAACGACAAGTTCGCCGTTTTCGACTTTGAAGAGTCTGACGCCTTTCGTGTTCCTGCCGATGACACTGATGCCGCTGACCGGGATCCTTATCGCCTGACCGTTTGAAGTGATGAGCATAGCCTCGTCGTTCTGGTTGACTTTGAGAACGCCGACCACGTATCCGTTTTCTTCGGAAGTCTTGATCGTGATGATGCCTTTGCCGCCTCTCGACTGAAGCCTGTAATCTTCAACCGGAGTGCGTTTTCCGATACCTTTGTCGGTGATCGAAAGAAGTGTTGTTCCTTCTTCGATGACATCCATTGTGACAACTTCATCGTCGCTGTTGATCCTGATGCCGCGGACACCGGCTGCGACACGGCCCATCGCTCTGACATCGTTTTCGTTGAAGCGGATGCTGAGGCCTTTCTTCGTCGCGAGAACGACGTCGTCGTTTCCTTTCGTGATCTTGACTTCGATAAGCTCGTCGCCTTCGTTGAGTTTGATCGCCTTCTTGCCGTTCGTGCGCTGGGTCTTGTATTCCATGATATCGGTCTTCTTGACGGTTCCGTTTTTCGTTCCCATCATTATGAATTCGCCTTCAACGAACTCTTTGATAGGAAGAACTGCCGCGATTTTCTCGTCCTTTTCGATGTTTACGAGGTTGATTATCGGTTTTCCTCTGCTGTTTCTTGCCGCTTCCGGAAGCTGGTGGACCTTGATCCAGTAAACTTTGCCGTAGGAAGTGAAGAGAAGAAGGAGCGTGTGGCTGCTTGCGACGAAAATGTTCTTGACGTAGTCGTTTTCCTTCGGATTTATCGCGTTGATGCCCTTGCCGCCGCGTTTCTGCTTGCGGTAGAGGTCGAGCGGAGTGCGTTTGATGTAGTTCTCGGTCGTGAGGGTGACTACCATGTCGTCGTCGGCAATGAGGTCTTCGATGTCGATGTCGCCGTCGTAGTTGACGATGTCGGTCTTTCTCTCGTCGCCGTATTTTTCCTTTATTTCCTTGAGCTCGTCCTTGATCACGCCGAAAAGAACATGTTCGTTCGCAAGGATCTCCTTGTACCATTCGATCTTTTTGTAAAGCTCTTCAAGTTCTGCAATGATCTTGTCTCTTTCAAGTCCGGTAAGCCTGCTCAGTTTCATATCGAGGATGGCGTTTGCCTGAAGTTTCGAAAGGCCGAATCTCTCCATCAAATTGACTCTTGCATCGTCAGTAGATGCGGACGATCTGATGATGCGGACGACTTCGTCGATGTTGTCGATCGCGATTTTCAAGCCTTCCAAAATGTGAGCGCGTTTTTCAGCTTCTGCAAGCTCGTAGCGCGTCCTTCTCGTTACGACATCCTTTCTGTGGAGGATGAAGTAGTGGAGCGCGTCCTTGAGGTTTATTGTCTTCGGGATGCCGTTGCAGATTGCGAGCATGTTGATGCCGAAGGAGACCTGAAGCTGCGTCATTTTGAAGAGCTGGTTGAGGAGAATGTTCGGGTCTGCGTCCTTCTTGAGCTCGATGACGACTCTGATCTTTTCGCGTCTGCCCGACTCATCACGGATGTCGTGGATCCCTTCGAGTTTCTTTTCCTTAACGAGTTCGGCGATCTGTATTATCATGTTCGCCTTGTTTACCTGATAAGGAATTTCGTGGATGATTATGCGGTCACGCGCACCGTTCTGGCCGAGTTCGATTGTCGCTTTCGAGCGGATCTTGATGATTCCTTTACCCGTTTCGTAAGCCGCTCTGATGCCAGCTTTGCCGAGGATCGAACCGCCTGTCGGGAAGTCGGGGCCGGTGATGAATTCCATAAGCTCGGGAATGTCTGCATCGGGATTGTCGATAAGGTGGATAGTCGCGTTTACAGTTTCGGTGATGTTGTGCGGCGGGATGTTGCTCGCCATACCGACTGCGATACCGCTCGTTCCGTTGACGAGAAGTTCTGGGATCTTCGTCGGCATTACTTCCGGTTCCTGCAGGCTGCCGTCGTAGTTGTCTCGCATATTGACGGTGTCTTTGTCGAGATCGGCCATGATCTCGCCGGCGATTTTAGCCATTCTCGCTTCGGTGTACCTCATTGCAGCAGCGCCGTCGCCGTCGACTGAGCCGAAGTTGCCCTGACCGTCGACAAGAGTGTAGCGCATCGAGAAATCCTGCGCCATTCTGACCAAGGTCTGATAAACTGCCTGATCGCCGTGCGGATGGTATTTACCGATGACGTCGCCGACGATTCTCGCAGACTTTTTGTAAGCCGCATTGTAGGTGTTTCCGAGTTCCTTCATTGCGAAGAGCACTCTGCGGTGAACCGGTTTCAGACCGTCTCTGACATCAGGCAGCGATCTGTCGGTGATGACGCTCATCGCATAGTCGATGAACGCCGTTTTCATGGAGTGTTCGATCGCGATATCTTTTATTTTGCCGTGTATCAATTCGTCCATAGTTTCCTCCGTTAAATGTCGATCGTTGCGTTAAGGGCGTTTTCTTCGATGAACTTTCTTCTCGGTTCGACGTTTTCGCCCATGAGGATGTCGAACATTCTGTTGGCTTCAGCCGCGTCTTCCGAAGTGACTCTGAGAAGGACCCTGTTTTCGGGGCTCATCGTCGTTTCCCAGAGCTGTTCGGGGTTCATTTCACCGAGACCTTTGTAACGCTGGATCTTCTGACCTTCTTTCGCGATGTTGAGGACTGTGTTGAGAAGTTCTCTCCAGCCTGTAACTTCGGTCGAATCTTCTTTCGCGACATTTTTGATCTCGTATTTCTGCGAGCCGTAAGCCATCATCTTTTCACGGAGCCCGTTGATGAGAGTGATCTCTGAATTGTGGGTGTATTTCTGGTCTACAACGCTTACTTTTTCTACTCCGAGAGTCGTAGTGTAGATCTTCATCTTGAATTCGCCCTGAACTCTCGTGTTCTCCTCAAGTTCCATTCTGAAGGGAGCCTTCTGCGGGAAATTCTGCTCCATGTAACCTTTGATGAGTTCCCATTTTTCCCAGAGATTTGTCTCCGATTTGAAATCGTCTTCGACAAGAGTGGTCGTGGCCGCTATCGATTCGACGATCGCCGAATCGTAGATGAATTCAGTCTTTGCAAGGTTTGCGTTGAGGTCAACAAGAAGTTCGACATATTTTTTGAGTCCTTCTTCGTCAAGCTCGGTGTCTCCGATCTTGAGCGTAAGTCCCTGAATGCCTGTATCGATAAGGTAATCCTGGAATTCCTTCTCGTCCTTGACGTAGGTTATCTTTTTGTTTTTCGTGATGCCGTAAAGCGGCGGCTGAGCGACATAGAGATAACCTCTTTCGATGACTTCAGGCATGTGGCGGTAGAAAAGGGTAAGGATAAGAGTCATGATGTGCGCACCGTCGACATCGGCATCCGTCATGATGATGATCTTGTGGTAGCGCAGCTTTTCGATGTTGAACTCCTCCTTGCCGATCCCCGTTCCTAGAGCGGCGATGATCATCGTGATCGTCTCGCTTTTGAGAAGTTTGTCGAGACGCGCCTTTTCGACGTTAAGAATTTTACCTCTCAGCGGAAGTATCGCCTGAGTGCGGCGGTCTCTGCCCTGTTTTGCCGAACCGCCTGCCGAGTCACCCTCTACTATGAAAAGCTCGGAGAAAGCGGGATCTTTTTCAGTGCAGTCCGCAAGTTTGCCGGGAAGGGCGGTGCTGTCGAGAGCGCCTTTTCTTCTGACAAGTTCACGCGCCTTTCTTGCAGCCTCTCTCGCAGCGGTCGCCTCGATGATCTTGTCGATGATCGTCTTTGCGATATCGGGGTTCTCCTCAAGGTAGATCGTAAGAGCGTCGACTATCGACTTCGAAACGAAAGCCTGGATCTCGGAACTTACGAGTTTGTCCTTCGTCTGCGAACTGAACTTCGGATCGGCCATCTTTACCGAAAGGACTGCGGTGAGACCGTCTCTGACATCGTCGCCGTTGATCGAATCGACGATCTTGTCGTTCTTGATGTTCTCCTTGATGTAGTTGATGAAGACTTTCGTGATACCGAGTTTGAAGCCTGCAAGGTGCGTTCCGCCGTCACGGTTGTAGATGTTGTTCGTGTAGCAGAATATCTTTTCTGTGTAGGCCGTCGTCCACTGCATCGCGATATCGACCGTGAGATCACCTTTTTCTTCGTGATTCGAGACCGTGATGATATCAGGATGGAGCCCTGTCGTGTTTTCGTTCAGATACGCGACATAAGCCTTGATCCCGCCTTCGTAGTGGAACTCGAACTCCTGTCCGACTCTTTCGTCAAGCAGATAGATCCTTACGCCGCTGTTGAGGAAAGCCATCTCGCGGAGCCTCTGCTCGACTTTCTTGAGGTCGAAAGTGGTCATCGAGAAAATCTCGGGGTCTGGCTTGAAAGTGACTTTCGTGCCGTGCTCGTCGGTCTCTCCGACTTTTTCAAGCGGAGCAACGGGAGTTCCGCGGTGGTAGGTCTGCCTGTAGATGCCGCCCTGACGCTTGATCTCAAGATCGAGAGTTTCGGAAAGTGCGTTTACGCAGCTGACGCCGACACCGTGAAGACCGCCGGAAACTTTGTAGGCGTTGTTGTCGAACTTACCGCCGGCGTGAAGGACCGTCATGATGACTTCTGCTGCAGAGCGGTGCTCTTCAGCGTGCATGTCGACCGGGATGCCTCGTCCGTTATCCTTTATCGTGATACTTTCGTCAACATGGATGTAAACGGAAATTTTGTCGCAGTAACCGGCAAGAGCTTCATCGATACTGTTGTCAACAACTTCATAGATCATGTGGTGGAGACCGCTTCCGTCATCCGTGTCTCCGATGTACATTCCAGGTCTTTTTCTGACCGCTTCCAGACCCTTCAGAACGTGGATGCTGGACGCGCCGTAATCCTGTTCCGCCTGAGCCTGAGAGATGTTTTTTTCTTCGTTAAGATCTGTCATGAAAACCTCCTTAATAAACAGACAAAGGATTATATTTATCGAATCGCAAAAATCAAATTTTATCGAAGAAAAAAATCAATGATTTTTAGGACATATATGATTTTTCCGGCTTAAAAAACCGATTTGTAAGTATCTGATTTTATTAGATTTTTTCTGAGGCAAAATTTTTGAGCGAAAAAACGGCCGTTTTTTGGGCAAAACTGCATTTTTCTGTGGTAAAAATTTGTGATTTTTCAGGGTGAAAATTTACGATTTTTTTAACTGAAAAAGCGGCTCTCCGACACCGACCTTTTCACCTTGCGCGACCATCGGTCTTTCAACGGCCTCTTCGGGAATAAGAAGAACGATAGTCGAACCCATTTCGAACATCCCGAGTTCGTCGTTCTGTGAATATTTCACATCGTTCTTTACCCATTCGTCGGAAAATTTTTCTGCGAAGTTCATCTTTATAGAACCCACGAAAGTCGCTCCGACTGCAGTATAGAAGTAGGTGAAGTTTTCAGCTTTGAATTTCGCGACGACGCGCTCGTTCCTGATGAAAAGCCTGTCGATATTGTTTAAACCGAAAGAATTGACGGGAAAAAGCCTCCAGCCCGTGTGGATATGCGCCGCGACAGTCGAATCAACGGGGACATGGAAACGGTGATAGTCGCGCGGTGAAAGATAGATCGTCGCAAGCCAGAAACCTTTTTCAAACGGAAGCTCCTTTTTGACAAGATCGGAAACAAGATAGTTTTTGCCCTTGACCTGCGTCGCGACATCGGCGTGGATGTTCTCGAGAACGCTCACGACACCGTCGCACGGCGAAAGGAACGAATTTTCGTCGTTTTTCAGCGGACGCGCGGAAGGATCGAGTTTCCTTGTGAAAAAGGCGCATAGAGAATCGTAATCATCGAGTTCTCCTTCAAAATTCTTCATATCTATCCCGTAGTGCGAGGCATAGATCCGGATCGCTTCCTGAATGAGGAGGGAAGGGGATTCGAGTTTTGTGATCTTTCCCCAGATCCTGCTCAAAACAGGAAAGGAAATTATGAAAAGAAAGATTTGCTTCAAGTAGTTCACCGAAATCTCCATTAAAAACAAAAAACTGCGGGATTATAACGATTTTTTCTTGCGCCGCAAAAGAAAAAAATTGACTTGCAGATTTTTTTTCCTACAATCCCGCCCCGATGGTGCTACCGTGGCTCAGTCGGTAGAGCAGCTGATTCGTAATCAGCAGGTCGGGTGTTCGAGTCACCTCGGTAGCTCCATTTCTTTTTTGAATTCCCTGAAATTCATCAGATTTTTTATCGTTATTTCGTTATAACGTGATTTCGTTATTTCGTGCTGATTCTGTCTGGATCAAAAAATGACGGGTTATCTTGTTGTTCCTTCAGGAACGATGACGTGGATCAGGTGGCTTGAAAGGTATGAACCGTTTCCGAGGACTGTTGCGTGAGCCTCGAATTTAAGGAACGTGTCAGAGGTGTTGATGCAGAAATCGTTGTAGAAGTGGACGTCGAAAGTAACTTCAGCGTTCTGCGGAACTGAGAAGAAGGTAGTTTCGTCATGCTGGATCGTATCCGGATCTGACGAAAGAGCTTTTGACGATTTTACAAACTGCGCCGCATTGACTCCGTTGCACTCCTCGTCACTGATTCCGCCTGTTGTAACATCCATGTCGATCCATGTCGTAAGCTGTTTGATCGCTTCGGTAACGTTTCCGCCGATTCCTGTTCCGTCAGGCTGTTCGGTGTGGTAAAGGAACGGATTGCCATTTGCGTCAAGAGAACCGGTCGCTTCCGCAAAAGCGGTGAACCATTTTTTTGCCTGATCCGTCTTTTTGCAACTGCTGCTGCTGCCGCCGCTGTTGTTGTCACCACAGTCGAAACCTGAATCTATGCCGATGAATTTAGCTCCGACACCATTCATTGCTGCGATAGCCATATTGATCGAAAGTTCCTTTGTTCCGGCTTCGAACATGCACTGTGTCTGGAGCGTTATCTGCGAGCCGAAGGGAACGCAGTCGTCGGAATCTTCATCTGTAATTACGACGAAAATGGGCATCGATTTCTTTCTCATGCAGAGTGCGCCTGCCGTTCCGAGCTTGTCTGCACCGGAGCAGTCTGCTTTCTGGACATTGTATTTCGCGCTGTGCATAACTCCAAGCAAAGGATCCTGGCATTTTCCCATTGCGCACGGAAGCATGCTTCCTGTGTAAGCTTCTCCGGTCGATGCAAGATACATTGCATAGATCGCAAGTTCGTTGCCCTGGTTGCCTTTAAGGTTTCCGATCGCATCCTGAACCAGTTCGGCGCTGGTCGTCATCGTCTGCTCGATGACATAAGGTGTTTCCCAGCCGAATCTGACAAGACCGAAAGAAGCGTAATCGGGGTTGTCTGCAAACTGGTCTGCAATAGCACCGACAACTTTCTCTTTGACTTCTTCTTTGAGTTTGCTGATCTCGTCTCCCATCGAGCCTGAATCATCGAAGAAAATAGCGACATCGATAGCTTCGATCTTTGTCGAGAACTTGAGGACTCTTGTTACATCGTCAGGAGCGTTGTAAGGAAGAACGACATAGAAGATACCTTCGGGGATATGGTCGCCGTCGTCAAGCGGATTCGAGCCGTAAGCTATCTCCGCGAGGTCGTCGTCGCCGTCGCCGTCTGTATCTTTCTTGAGAGGATCGGTGCCGTTGTCCTTCTCCTTTTTATCGGAAAGGCCGTCGTTGTCAGAGTCTTTGTCTTCGAAATCGAGCAGCCCGTCGCCGTCAGTGTCTCTGCATGGCTGTTCGGGACATTCCTCTCTGTCTGAAAATCCGTCGCCGTCACTGTCTGTGTCAAGGCAGTTGGGAAGCGAGTCACCGTCGTAATCGGTGCATCCTTCAACACCGTTCGGTATGCCGTCACCGTCGTCATCATCACCGTCGGGACCGCAGATGCAGGTCTCTACATCTTCTGTATCCGTATCAACAGGTTCCGTATCGGTGCTGGTGTCGGCATCGGTATCGGTATCTGTATCTGTCGCGGTGTCTGTCGTGTCGGGATTTTCTGTGTCCGCAGTCGTGTCAGAGGCAGTATCGGAAGAGGTATCCGCCTCTGTGTCTCCCGTTTCATCATCGTCGCTTGCGCATGCTGCAATAAAGCAGCTGAACATCAGAGCGATCAGTAAAGCAATCAAATTTTTTTTCATTTTCATCTCCACATAAAAAAGCGTAAAACACACCAACGGCGCAGATTATATCTGAAAAAACAATAAAAAAAAGTCTTTTTTTGCCGGTTTTAACGATTGAAACTAATCGTCATAGTCTTCTTCGTCGTTTTTGTCTTCGCCTTTTGTGAATGTCACGAATTTGGAAACTGTTTTTGTTTTTGCGTCAGGACCTGTGACTGCGACCGAAATGCGGTTGTATTTCTTCTTCATTTCCACATTAACGCTCATAAATCCGTTCTTTTCGCCCTTTTCGATCCGTTTGTAGAAAACTTTTTTGCCGTTGAGGAAGACGAAGGCGTCTTTCACCTCGTCGGGATCGATCCCGAAGCTGACTTCGAGCGATTTTTTGTCTGTTGTGAGCGGCGTTTTGTCAAAAGTGATCCCCGGCATGCTGACAGGATATTCGTTTTCGATCACTGCGCTGGATTTTCCGGCTGCAGGCGCTGTGTTTTCAGCCTTTACCCACGATCCGTCGGCAAGAAGCACTGCTGTATCGCATTTACCGGCCGCATCGGCATCTCCTCCGGCAGAGACCGAGCCGATCTTTGCCGAAAAGTCTGCTGTATTGAAAAGTTCTGTTCCTTTTGCAAGCTCTATTTTCGATCTTGCATCTTCGAAAGAGCATTTCGCCGCATTACTGAAGGGGATGTCGAACTCTGCGCTGTATTTGAGCTTATAGTCGTAGACCGAAACGGAAAGTTTCTGCTTCGCAAGATCCTCGGCTTTTGCCGGTTTTTCCGTTTTGAACGTGAATTTTGCCGTCGTCGATTTGCCGGGTTCGAGCGTGAATGCAAAGTTCCCGTTCTCGATGAATATCTCTTCGGTATCGTTTGTGTTTATCAGCATCGCCTTGCCTTCGAGGACCGCGCCTTTCCCTTCGTTCTTGATAAGCACGGTGAGTTCGGCCGATTCGCCGCTTTGGATCAGGCCGTCGCGCTGCCCGTTCGTCTCTGCTGCGACAACTGCGAATTTGAGGTCGGGCTGCTCTACCGGAATCGTTTCGACTGTGAACTTTTCGGTTTTTATCTCTTTTTTCTTTTCAGGTTCGTTGAGATAGAGCTTCATTGTTCCTTCAGTCTTCTGCCACTGCAGTGACTCGGGGAGCTTGATGTTTACGGTGCGCTCGACTGTGCCGTTGAATGTTCCGAAAGGTATCTCGATGCGTCTGAGATTCTTGACCGGCGATTCAAAAACACCGAGAAGGTTCTCGATCCCGCCGTCTATCTCGGCTTTGAATGTGAATTTTGCCGTTTCGCCTCCTTTGAACTGCGGAGCGCTGAGCATTGTCACCTTCAAAGTCTCTTTCTTCGGCTGCGCGAGAGAAGTTTTTTCTTTCCAGTTTATGCCGTTTTCCTGCAGCTTTGCGATGATTTTCTTCCACTCTTCGTCCTTTATCAGCTGTGAGCTTTCGTAAGCCTTCATATTTTTTGTCATCTGCTCTGCTATTTTGACCGCGATCTCGATCTCTTCATCGCTTTTGAATTCGTCGTCTTTCTGTTCGCGGCGTTCCTTGATTATCGTTTTGACATCTTTGTATTCTTTGAAGTAGCGGATGATCGTGCTGGGTTTTTCGATAGTTTTCGGCGCGTACTGGCTGACGATGTGCTCGTCGAGGTCGCCTTCCTTCAGGATGTTTTCGCCCGAATCGAAGACGGAGATCTTGTCGGGATGGATGAATACCGGCCTTGTCTCGATATCCGGAGTGATGCCGACTGACTGGATCGAGATGTTGCCCGGAGTGAGATACTCGGCGATCGTGAGCTTCATTCCGCCGCCGCCGGGAGTGCCGATTATCGTCTGGACGCTTCCTTTTCCGAAACTTTTTCTGCCCAGTATCGTCGCTCTGCCGTTCTTTTTGAGCGCCGCAGTGACGATCTCTGTTGCCGAAGCAGAACCTTCGTTTATCATCACGATTATCGGGATATCAAGTATGTCGCCGCGTTTCTTCTTTGCGTAATTGGATTCGATCTCCTCGTCATCCTCGACTGTCGAGACGATGACCCCTTTGTCGAGAAAGATGTCGCTTATCGATATCGCCTGCGAGAGGAGTCCGCCCGAGTTGTTCCGCATGTCGAGAACGAGCGCCTTCATCCCTTTTTTCTTAAGTCCGTCAAGTTCTTCCACGAGGGTAGAGTAGGTGTTTTCCATGAAACCGGAAAGGTTGATGTATCCGATACCGGGATGCGGCATTGCCGCAAGGACCGAAGTTATCTTGATTATCGCTCTCGTGATCTCGAATTTGAGGAGTTCCGGCACACCTTCGCGCCTTACCATCAGGGTTATCTGAGTTCCAGGCTCGCCTCTCATTCTGCTGACTGCCTTGTCGAGAGTGAGGTTTACGGCCGAAATATCATCGATCTGCACAATGACGTCGTTTGCCTCGATGCCCGCTTTTGTCGCCGGAGTCCCTTTCATCGGTGAGATGACCGTGATCTCGCCGTTGTCGTTCATGCCTACTACTATTCCGAGTCCGCCGAAGTTCCCGCCCGTTGACTTCTCGAAGTCGTCAAAGTCTTTCGGAGTGAAGATATACGAGTGCGGATCGAGCTTTTTCAGGATACCATTTATCGCGATGTATTCGATATCGTCCTTCGTGAGCGGAGGTTCCGGTTCATATTCTTTGTCAAGATTGACATAAACTGCCCTCAGCGCGTAGGCCACATCAACGACATCGCGCAGGCTTTTGATCTTTATGATGTGCTTTTTGTTGTAGATCTGCAGATTTATCACTCTTTTCGCTTTGTCGTAGGAAATCAGCGTTTCGGGAAGGGAATCCTGAATGGCGTCGAGGGCGTATCCCAAAAGATCCTCTACTTTTATCTTCGACTTGTCGAGGTAGCGTCTTTCGGCGGTCTTGAGGGCGAAAACAGTTATTTCACCTTTTTGCAGAGACGTGTCTTTTGAGAACCAAGAGCCGTGCCCTAAAAAGTCGGCATTGAGGATCAACGCCAGAAAGAGGATCAGCGCAAGAGCCAGTTTTTTTCTCATTTTTCCCCCTTATCGCAAATTTTGTTAAAATCTCGTTCTGACAGCATTTATAATAAACTCTATCTTTCCCATAAAAAGAATAAGCCTCGAAAGCAGAGTATATGCGAAAGTCGAGCCTATTGCAACTAATATGAAGAATCTTCCTATTTCGCCTGTTGTGTTTACAAAACGGTTGCTGTTCCGGTGACGCGCCACAAGAAACATCATCGCCGATGTGACGCACAGGATGCTGAGGACGGAATTTATGGTCGTGTCGATCTCCAGAGTGCCGCTTTCGTCAAAGGAGACGAGAGGGATGACCGAATTGCGGATCATCTCTTGAATAAAGGCCGTGAAGTAAACAGGGATGTTTATCGCAGTGGTGACTATCACGATGAATGCAGCAGGCAGGAACCTGAGTTTTGAATAGGAAGTGTCGTTCGACGGTATGAAGAGCAGAAGTCCGGCAAGCAGCGGTATCAGGATCAGCAGGTCGCCTCCGAGAGCCGATTTGTAGGCAGGTTTGATTATCGAAAAATACCAGATCGCGGCGAAGTATCCGGCTGAAACGCCGATGAAGAGCGATTCTGCAAAGCGGTAGACGGGATTCTGCTTGAAAAATCCCGAAAAAACCGCGATGGTGAGCAGAGAAGCCGTTATGGCGCCGATATCGTTGAAAATGTTCATTTTTTCTCTTTAACTGCAAATTTTATCATGTTTGAAAATATGACAAGCGCGATAATGTACAAAATTATTTTCGACAGCATGTCGTACTGCCTCTCGATATTCAAAGAAGGCTGAAATTCGTGCGTGAATACGGCGATCGACCTGAATCCGCCGATAAGTCCGTCAAGATAGAGCGAGTCTTTGAACGGAATGTAGGCTGAAAGCATGTCTGACGAGCAGAAGGCTACCTTTTTCACATTTTTGTCTTTCAGCATGACTCCGAACGAGACGATCCCGGGGACTCCGTCAAAAGTCTGCGACGAGAACTCGAAGACTGCCGAAAAATCGGAGATCGTGCCTATCTCGTTCATCAGCGGCTGGTGAATGGCAGTGCTGCTGTCGAAAATATCGCGCGCCCTTACCTCGCCAAAGTTGTTGGCGATAAGATATGTCGCGATGTTGCCTCCGACAATGAAACCAAGATGGGTGTATTCGTGCCCGTAGACAAAGCGCTCTTTGCCAAAGCTGCCGTTTTCGATGCTTTTTTCAACCGCGGTGAAAGCGGATTCTATGCCGTTCGGTATCATTGTGGCGAATGCAATACCGATGTTTTTTGACGCAAGGACGCTGATAAGGGCAGACATCGCCGATTCAAGCTCGTATTTTGATTCAGGGCCGTAGTTCACAAGGATGAGGACTTTTGAATCCGGCTGAAGTTCGTCTACTATTTTGAAAACCTGCATCTCGTCTTCCGTAGGTATCACGTTGAGTTCCTGATCTTTTTCTGCATTTTTTCCGTCAACATCTGCGAAGTGGTGGAAGAACATGAGGAAAATGATCGGCAGGATCAGGACCCAGTGAGGCGTCTTTGCAAGGACGGAAGAGATGTTCCTCAGCATGTTCTTCATTTTTTCTCTCCCTGACCTGAAAAGAAAGCCGTGTAGAAGTTTTCAGCGGTGAAGAAGAGCAGACCGGTCGCCGTTCCTATTGCCAAAGCTCTGAATACCGGCACGGCAAGGATGTTGATCAGCCATCCCTGCGAGAAAGGACCGCTCCAGTCCGAGAGATTTTCCAGCGCGAAAATACCGTATTGGTTCGTCAGACCTGCGAGAGTCATGATGAATGCCACTGTGATGACGCAGAAGGAGTAACTTGAAAACGAGAAGCGGTTGTAGATCGTAGCAATCATGTTGAGAAGGAGCAGCGCGACGAATGAAGAGAGCAGCGGATCGAAGATATAGCGGTATATCCAGCGGATGAACCCCTTTATTTCAGGGCTTGTCGTTATTCCGGTCTCGAGGAATTTCGCCGCGATCCGTTTTTTGCTTTCAGGGGGAAGCTCCGACGAGCCGAGAACGGAAAGTTTTTCGGCTGCCATTCCGGAGATGCGGCTCTTTGTCAGGAAATCGTTGTATCTGAACATTTCTTTGCGCAGTTTTTCAGACCTGGAGCGCAGCAGCTCCTTTTCTCTGGTGAGCCAGGTCTCAAGTTCCGTTCCGCTTCCCTCGATCCTTATCCCGCCGTATTTGAAATCTTCGAAACGGTCTTTCTCCCCGGCGTCAAGACCAAAGTTGAGCTCGTTCTGCCTGAGGGAGGCTATCGATGTGTCGAACCATTCCTTGAGTTCCTGCGAAATCGGGAACATGTCGGAAATAATGCCTATTGATGCCGATTTGACCTTTTCCTTTATCTCCTTGACGCGTTTCATCTCACTCGGATTTATAAATGTTATCGCCTGTTCCGACGGGTCGGCGGAAGGTTTTGTTATTTTGTTTTCAGAAAGGAGTCTCTGATAGTTTTTGAGTGAGATGTCGGCGTTTTTCAGCATCTCTTCAGTCGGGAAAAAATCGGTGGAAACATCGGCTGAAATATAGAGCGCCAGCTTATTTTTTGAAGGAAATTTTGAAAGATGCAGGTCGTTCTCTATGAAGACGAGGGCGGTCTGGGTAAGAAAATCAGGCTGTTCTCGCACGATGTTCTCAAAAGTGTAGCGGCTCTGATCGGGGTTTATGAAGCCCAGAGTGAATGTCGCGACAGCCGATACGACGATGATGAGCGAATTTATGAGTTTGCTCAGACGGCGCCTTTTCTCCTCCTTGCTGAGAACGGCTGAATCCATTCCGGGAAGTTTTGTCTTCTTTGCGCTTTCCGCGGAAGAGGCGAGGACATCTTTTATGACAGAACCTTTTTTTCTGGACGAGAACGACGCTTTTAGTTCGCGGAACGAGGTCTTTACCGATGAGATCTCTCTGCCGAGAAACTTCACAAGACCCGCGAAGAAAGAGAGGACTATTATTATTTCGGTCCAGCGGACCGCCTTCGTCAGCAAAACGCTTTCTATCCCTAAGGAGATCATGAAAAATACAGCAACGATGCAGACGAAGACCGATATGAGGATTATCTTGAGTTTCATGCAGCCACCATTTTCAGAAGATCATCGAAAAAAGGGACTGACGGAGCCAGTGTCCTGCACAGCGAAAGCAGAATTATCAGGACCGCGACCACAATCAGAAAGAGATATACTCCGGAAGTTTCAAGAGTGCGTTTGTTCTTCAGCTTTTTTATCTGGGCACTGAGAAGGAAAGGTTCAAGCGAGATGAGGCACTTTTTTGCGTTGAGCGCGTCAATGATTATCCCTTCGACCGAGCAGGAAAGAGCGACTCTTTTTTTGTCGGATCCGGAATTGTAGGCGTCCCAGTCGGAAATGGCGGAACCGTCTGAAATGTTGAGTATGAGCGACGCGTTCATCTCGCGTTTTTCGATAGTCGTGTAGAAAGTGTTGTTGGCGTTTGAAAGCGGAGTGAAAAGAATGGAGGCGCTTTCTGAACTGCGTGTCGCGAGAACGCCGAACTCCTCAGGGATCGTAGTCCTGACATAGTTTCCGGTGTCGCTCCCTTCAAGGATCTCGTCTATGAATCTTGCAGCCGCGGAGAAGAGCGGGTGAGCCTTCGAGTCGATAGAACTGTTGAGTGCTATCCTTCCGCTGTCCTCGTCGATCATCGTTTTTATGAATTTGAGCAGAAGAGTCGTTTCTCTCGGAAGTTTAGACGGGAATCTCCTCGAAAAAATATTCGGGAGAAGCAGCGATATCAGAAATATCGCAAAGAGAGAAAATATTTTCAGATCGATCATTACTTCCATTTGTGCATCTCTTCACGAAGATCGAAGATCAGCGTCTTCCGGCTTTCCTTCGTGCCTATGGTCTTTTTGCTGCTCTCGGGATCGTTTTTTGTCATATATACTCCTTTTGCTGTGTGTATCTCGACAACAGAGTTAGGATTTATCTCGATGACCCTGTATTCGCCCCACTTGAGCACGATATCCACTTTTCTGTCGTTTTCTAATTTTTCTATGAAGACTGCCGGAGTCCCCTTTTTGAATCTGCCGTAAGGGATGAATATCCAGCCGTTCCTGATATCCTGCGTGTTGAAGAAACCACGCAGAAACGGATTGCTCCCGCTTCTTCCGGATAGGAACATCGTCATTCCGGCAAGGATTATCCCCTGATTGTCAAAGAGGAAATATATCGTTCCGTGTGTGACGCCCGGAATGGAGATAAGGCTTATGAAAGTCTCGAAGTCCACCTTGTCCGAAAGCGCGATCCCGATGACTCTGTCAGGCTCGAAAACGACTGATTCTCCGGTGTCGTCTATCGCAAGGACATCTTTCTGCTGGAAATTCTCGTCGAAGACAGTCCTTTTTTCGATAAAAAGATCATTGAAGACCGATCCGAAAACTTCGGTCGTCAAAGTGCCTGATTCCTGCGGGATGGCGTAGTTCCTGAAGAAAGTCGTTCCGGCACCGCGTTCGGCATGGCTGAGCAGAGTATAGTCGTCGGTAAAGAGGACCGACATGACAGTTTCGGCGCGTTTCATGCAGAAGACATCGGAGACTTTGCGCAGAGCCTCTGTGTAGGCAATATCGTTTGTTCTGGCATCTTCGATCTCATCCCAGAGAGTGAGCTGCTGTATCGAGTTTATGGAATTCTGCTGCAGAAGCTCCTCATCCTCGGCATAACTGCTTGCCTCGAGCACATTCCGCTGTGCAGTGAAGCGGATCCCGGGCTTGGCAAGCTCTTTTCTGGCTGTCTCGAGCGAAAGCCTGCTCCCTGCGAAGATGATATCTGGTTTCGTCTCAAGAAGCTGCAGGTTTTTGCCTATCGAAAGCAGCATACTGTTGAGCCTGTTGTTGACCGAATTGTCGTAACCGCCGGCGATTATTATGTAGTCGATGTCTTTCAGGTCGATCGTGGAGAGCGCGTCTGAGGCAGAGTAGGAGTGCTTTACATTGAGGAGCTTGGACCATGCGAGCCTTTTTGCGGAGCGTGTGGAACCCTCCTCGCTTATCCCGAATACTGCGGCATTCATGAGCCTTTCAGGGATGATGATGCGGTCGGTCTTTTTTTCCGATGCGGGAAGCCCTTTTTCGTAAAAGTCCTCTATTCCGTGCACAGCTCCGGCGCTTTCATCAAAAGTTCTGGCTTCGATCTCGGCGGAGATGCTTTCGTTGTAGTAGTCGAAGTAGAGGGTTATCTTTCTGAGGATGTTCCGCATCGAGAGGAAAACGGTGAAGTTTTCTGAGTTCATTCGTCACCTCTTTCAAGCGCATCCCTCAGTGCTGAAAGCGAGTCTTCGCTGCGGGAGAAGGAGAGTATCTTTTCAGCGGCCGTCTCTCCGAAAAGAAGCGATGAAAGCGGTTGTGCCGCAGTAAGGAAAGCGGAAAGCGGTCTTTTGAAAGGGATTATCATATCAAGGAGTATCAAAGAGGGTGATCTTAGCTTTTTCGATATCAAAAAATCAGCGATATCCTCTGTCTGAAGACCTTTCTTTGAATCTGTTCCTGTCGCCAAATCACTGCTCCATCGTCAAGACGCGGCATATTATGTTGGCGCACTGCTTTTGTCAATTAGATGAACAGTCCGAGGGCAAAAAAAAGGGGAGCCGGAGCTCCCCTGAAAAAGAACCGTTTCAGCAAAGTCTAGTAACGTGATGCGTACTCGACTGCGAAACCAAGGTTGTCAGCTGCGAAGGAGTTGAGCTGATCGATCGTTGTTTCCATGATGACCAGTCTTGAGAATCCTTCTGCACCTTCAGCGATGTCAGCTTCTTCGCTGTCTTTGAGTTTGCCGGCGCTCTGAACAAGTCTGAACGACGGAGAAAGTCTCGCATATTTGTCAGCAAGGTACTGACTGAATGCTGCTTTCGAATCGAAACGCTGTGTTCCTTCAAGGCTCGGATCGCCTGCTGCTGCGGCACCGTCTGCAGTATAGGTGACTTCTGCAAGGCAGGTAGCGTCATCATTGCCTTCTGCGTGGCAGTCTTTCCATTTTACGAGAGCGTTCTGATCCTGGATATCAAGAGTCGATTTCGCAAGAACAGCTCTGTAGTAAGCGTTTCCGTCTTTGTTGAGGAACTGAACTTCGTTTACATCGGGTTCCGGATAGTTGCCGATATCGTAAACATTGATTCTGTAAGCTACGAATCTCTGAAGGACTGAAGTATCAGCCGAAGTGTTCGCAACGTTACCCATTGTCCAGTACATCGGCCACATCTTGTCGAAGTAAGTCCAGCCTGCGTGAACCGGAACATAGTCGCCTTTGATCTGCGAGCAGAGGTTCTTCTTCGGAGTGTAAGCCAGGTTGGTCTTCGCTGACGGCGGATTTACAGCCCAGTTGGTAAGGATATTGACCGGAGCATCGACTCTTACGATATCGTCTGCCTTCGCGGAGTAACAATACGGAGAGAAAGTGAAGAGAGCTTCTTCATCAACAACATCGGAAAGCATTGTGAACTTAACGTTCTCAAGACCTTCGAACTGCTGGTCGATGCTGTTTGCACGGCTTTCTCTTCTGTATTTAGCGTCGAACCATCCGGCGTTTGCAATAGCGTAGATAGCAACCATTTTTTCTTCTGCGTAGCCTCTTCTAAGGACTTTGTCGTAGTAGATGTTCTCGTTGTCCTGGATATCCCAGCGGTCTTTCTGGAAACGGCCGAGAGCAGGAGTTACATCGATAACAGCTTCGCCTCTTTCTTTCATGTAGTCAGCGTAACCTTCGATGTAGTTCTCTGTCGACTGGAAGTAGGAATCCTGTCCTGCTTCAAGTTTTTCTTCGATGTCAGGATCGTTCGAACCGATTGCTACCGGAGCGTAAGTTCCTACAGCCGGTCTGTAGAGAACGTTGAAGTAGAAGTAGTTGACACCTTCCATACCAGCAACGACGTAGTCTGCCGGGCCCATAGGAGTGAGTGTTCTGAGGTCGCCTGTTTCTTCATCGATCCAGTATTCCTCGCCTTTAAGAGCTCTCTGGAATTCATCGCAGACATAGTTCTTTATAGAGAGCTTGTCTCCGTATTCGGTGCTGTCGCCGGGAACATCAAAAGATGAGTTGCAGCCGTCGGAAGTGATTTCAAGAACATAAGGAGCCCATTTGCCGTAAACATAGAAGTTGAAATCAAGAAGGAAGTGGATGAATTTGTATTTGCTGAAGAGTGTGTCGTAGATCATCTTCATAGATGTTCTGCCGCGGAACTCTCTGAACTTCGGGTTACCTCTTCTGAAGAATCTCATGAAGTAGTAGTTGTTGTCCATGTCGACCATGCTTCTGATTACATCGGAAGCCATGAAGCCTGCATCGAACGTGTTTGCTCTCGGATCGTCAGAAGATTTTTCATCGGTAATGAAAGCATATTCATAGTGTCTGCCGTCATTGATGAGGTAAGTCGTGTTTGCGGTGCATTCCGGCTGAGTAACGTCGCAGTCGTAATCATAGAGATACTGCGGATCTTCGTTCTCATCGTAGGTCTTTTTCGCTTTTGCGAAAAGGTCAAGTCCTACTTTCGGAGCAAGTCTTTCGACTTTTTTGCCGCCTTCATAATAGGTATAGATCTGGGTCGGGACGCTGACAGTTTTGAGTTTGCCGTCTTCGTCAAGGTATTCTTCGTTCGTTCTTACATAGTCTCTGTATTTGGAATCGGTGTCTCTGAGAGGATGAAGTTTGTTGCTTCCTTTGTAATTGTCGTCTTGTTCACCCTGGCGGACAAGTTCTCCGTATTTAGCGTCGCCGGCAATTTTGACTTGTTCAAAAGAACGGCCGTAAACGAACTTGAGAGCGGCAAGGTCATATTTTCCAAGACCTACAGCGTGGATGTAAACTTCTCTCTGGTAGTCCATTACAGAAGTGTAGGTGTAGTAGTTGATGTCGGTCTCGAAAGCTTTTTTATATCTGTAAGCCTTGATGCCGAAGGTCGCAGGGTTGTAGTCTGCGTCAGCCTGAGCTTCGATAAGTTTTTCTTTGATACCGTTCATCATAGCCGGATAGTTTTCAGGAGCATAGTAGTTGTCAACATAGTTTCTCTGGTCAGTCGAACCGATGAAGTTGTGTCTGAGACCGAGCGTGTGACCCATTTCGTGCTGAGCTACGCCTTTGTACTGCATCTTTTCCATCGGATCGTAGATAGCGTACATAAGCTTTTCTTCATACTGATCTTTGAGCTTTTTGTTGTTTTTGTCATTCCAATCCGGAGTTCCGTCTTCACCAAGTTTAATGTTCATCTCTTTGTAGAGTTCTTTCTGTTTCTCTCTGATGAACTGAATGATGGAACCATCCATGAAGGATTCGTCGAAGTCGAAGTCAAGAGATTTTGCTTTGAGGTAGGTGATCATCTCAGCTTCCATAGCTGCAGGTCCTACGAACCAGGGCTGCATGATCTTTTTCTGCTCTTCAGAGTAAGCAGGATTGTCAGACGGGTTCATCCACGGGAAGAGGTTCTTCTTGATGGAGTAAGGAACCATCTGGGTTTCCCATTTCGAGTTGCCTACCATGGAAGCGAAATCGAATCTGCCGTAGTTTCTGGTCTTAAGTTCCTGTTCGAGACTGATCTTCTGAAGTCTCTCTTCGGTGGTCATCGATTCAGATGAAGCTTTGACCATAGTCATAAGGTTGTTCTGGCTGTAAAGTTTTTCAGCTTTTGCCGAAACACTTCTTTTAGCCGGTTTTGCGTTGTTGTCCCAAATAACTTCAGGAGTTTTGGTGTAGTCCGGATTGATGAGTTCTTTCCAGTCCCAAGCTGCCGGATCGTCACCGCCGATGATGACTCTTGCAAGTTCCATAGCTCTGGTATTCGACCATGCAAGAACAGATCCTGCGATGTTCGAACCGCCGCCCAAGCTCATACCGGTCTCGGGGTTTACGTTCCACTGGGAAACACCGAGAATACCGTATTCTGTCGGTTTGTCGACCCAGTTGATAAGAGCCGCATAGGGGTTACCGTTGTCATATTTGTGGCGGAGAACAGGAAGTCCGTCTTCAACGTCACATACTCTTTCTTCTGTGAGGACACATGCAGCCTTAACAGGTTCGTATCCTTCAGGACAATCTTCATCTTCAGCGAAGATCTGGCAGTCCCAGCGGTCGCCTCTCCATTCCGGATAACCGAAATCGTTTTTGTAAAGTTCAGCCATTTTGTCGTTGTTGGTGTAGCAGGTGGTGAAGTACATTACCTGCTCTTCGTTGTACATATCAGCCTCTTCTTTGAGAGCGCAGATCTTTACAGCGTTTTCACGGCTTTTCGACGAAAGGTTGTAGTAGTTTTCGAAACCGTAGAGTGCATTTCCGTCTCTTGCCGGAACATAAGATTCTACAGGGTTCGGAACCATAACAACTATATCGTTTTTATACTGTTCAAGAAGTTCAGCCATTTTTTTGGCATCTTCATCACTGGTATTTTCATCAATGAAGTCACCGTCCCATTTCTGGATCCATGCCTGTCTGTCGGGAACAAAACATTTTTCTTTCCAGTCTTTGTGCGGGTTGTTCGGATCATTGAGATCGGAAGTATACCATTCAAGGTCTCTTACTTTAACGGTCTTGCCGTCAGCAGTCTTGACTTCCTTGAAGAAGTCGTTTTTGTAGTTTTCGAAATACCATGCGTCGAATTCACGGGTATCGCTTCCGGGATTCATAGCAGCAAATCTTGCACCGAGCATCGCGTAGTTGTAGTCTTTCGTGATCGCGCAGTTTGCAGGAAGCATGCGGAGAGGAGTCTTCGGAGATGAAGCGAAAACGATCTTCTGCTGATATTTGATCTTCTTCAGACATTCATTGTAGTCTTCTTTTTCACCGCATTTGAAGTTCCATTCTTTCTTATCGTTAGCCCAAGCCATGTTCCAGTAGTTTGCAAGGGTGTGATAATCTTTTTCGCGGTATCCGGTGTAATTGTCGTAACCTTTGAATTTGTTGGTGAAGAAACCGTATTCACGGAACATTTCATCCGGATATTCAAGCGGTCTGAAACCGTTGTCCTTTGCACCCGGAGTCCATTTGAAGGATTTCGAAGCGATATCGTAGTTTCTCTTTCCGACAACGTCTCTGTTGATCTTCGAGAATACGAAACGATAGGTTACGCCGGCAGGTTCGTTGCCGACGAATTCATCGATGTCGTCCCAGTTGTAGATCGTGCTCCAGTCATTGATCGGCTGGAAGTATTCTGTCGAGAAGAACTGGAACCATTCAACTTCCTTGTTGTATCTTTCCGCATCATCTTTGAGTGCGGTGTATTCGCGATACTTCTTCGGAACGATGAATGTGCCGTCATGAGCGTAGAACTCCCAATCCGTAGCAGTCGTGAGACCTGCTCTGTAGAAAGGAGCTCCCCATTCCTGGGTGAGTGAGAGGTACTGAAGTTCATAGTTCGTTACGCCGCTTCTCGAGTAAGTCGCGAGAGAGAAGTAACGTCTCTCGTTCCACGGTCTGTCGGTGTTCGGAACAAGAACGGGAAGTGCTTCGCCTGTCGTCGGGTTCTCGCTCGGAACGATGTCGTAGTGAGCTGCGATCGGGTAAGCAACGATCGGGGTCTCGTTGACATCAATGATCTCGTTGGTGTCAAGTGCCGTGAGTTTGTCCCAAATGCTGTAAGCAATGAGCCAATTCTCGGTGATTTTCCACTTAACAACTTTACCGCCGTTCGATTCGCCTATGAACGCGTAGTCCGCGGTGTAAGGCAGATCAACGATGGTCTGACGGAAAAAGAACTCGCCTTCGAACAACCTTTTGTCGAGAGCAAGCTCGTCGGTTTTGTCAACTGCGCTTCTTTCTGTTGTGCATGATACAGCCATCATGACAGCAATGAGAGCAATAAGCAGCGACAATGCTTTTTTGGTCAAATTCATAATAACCTCCTAATTAAAAACTGTATGAATAGCCAATGTTAGCAAAAACTGTCGTATATTTAGCCTTGAACGGGTAGTTCGTATTGCCGTTCTTTACATCAGGATCGCCGGGAAGTTCCTTGAATCCTTCGTAGTTCCCGTTGTCGAACTCCGGTGCGTTCGTCCTGACGCCGAGAGCGAATACAAATCCTTTTACAGAGTAGGAAGCTGTTGCGCCGAACGAGAAAAGGTAATACCAGTCCGTATCTTTGACTGAGCCGTAGAAACCGTCGTAGTAGTAGTCTTTCGAATTCATCTTGTAGTCTTTGCCGAAGTTGTAGCCGCCGCTGACCTGGAATCCGAAGCCTTTGTAAGTGATACCGAGAGAGAGCGCAAGGTCGATGTTGTGCTCCTGATTTGCGCCCATCGGTTCATTCGCATATTTGTCCCATGCGTATTCTTCAGCAACGAAAGACTTCGCATAGTCGAAGCCGAACGAAAGGCCGAGGGTCGTGTCCTGTGCCACATTCCAGTTCTTTGCAAGGCCGAGATTGACTCCGAGGATCGTTCTGATCTTGTACTGATCCCAGAGCTCGACCGAGGTGAAAGGAAGCGAAACGCCGATGCCGATCGAGCCGAGGACGCCGGCAAAAGCCGCAAAACCTTTGGAAAGAGCGATGTTGAGCGGAGTTCCGTCAAATTTCGAATAGTTGATGTCGCTCGTTGATTCCGAGCCGTCCTCATTCGCATAGGCAACATTCATTCCGTAGCGGTATGACTCCCTGAGACCGATGCTTGCCGAAAGTGAGAATGCCATCGGCATGTTGTAGTTGAAGAAAGCGTTGAGCGTATACGCAAAACTTTTTCTTTCCTTTGCAAAACCGTGAGAGAAACCGTTGTTGATGCCAACGGTGAATTTCGGCGGTTTTGATTCATCGGGCTTGTCGGCAGCCGCATCGGGATCTTCTGCCTGGGCAGCAAGTTCCTTTTCAAGATCGGACTGTTCCTCATCGCCGGATCCTTCTTCCTTTGCAGGAGCTTCTTCCTTCGCGGGTTCAGCCTCTTCTTTTGCGGGAGCTTCTTCTTTTGCAGGTGCAGCCTCTTCTTGCGGAGCTGCTTCTGCAGGTTGCTCAGCTGCCGGCGCTTCGTCCTGCTGTGCAGTTTCCGCCGGGGCTTCCTGGGCGGGTGCAGCAGTGTCGCCTTGAGCCGGTGTCTCTTCAGAAGCTGTCGCTTCCTGAGCGAAAACCGGCAAAGCGCAGGTTAGCAGCAGAGCAAGAAAGTAAAACCTAAACACTTTCAATGTCTCCTCCTTTAATATGAGCAAGTTTCCATTTCCAAAAAAACGCGCTAAAATAGTTTAATCGCAAATCAAAGTCAAATGAAAATGATCAAAAATCCGAAAATTTCGTAAGCAAATAGTGCCCCAAACTTTTTTTCATAATCATATCGGCAGGTTGTCTTGAAAAAAATATTTTATTCCTTCGATATTTCCTCGACCAGATCCGTTCTGTAAATTTTTACCATCGCCGCGAATGAAAGAAAAACTCCTGCGGCAAGCGTCCAGACGACCCCGCGGAGCTCTATGGCCGTAAAGAAGAAGGGCTCCAGATTTATCCCGAGTTCAAAGTCCAGCGCAGGTTTGCAGAAGGCGAGAAGCAAGTGTCCTCCTGCTGTTCCGATGACGATCCCTGCTAGTGAAATAAAGAACATTTTGAGAAATATCATCAATGAAATCGGGAGCTTGCCTATTCCTAAAGTCCGCATTAGAGCCAATTCGCGTTTTCTTTCGCCGATCGAAGTGAGTATCGTGATAAATACTAAAATCATTACCAAAAAAAGTGTTCCGTAGCTGAAAAATCCGGCTGCATCTTCGGCTTTGTTCATGTAGGTCATGAGTTTCCGCACGGTCCTTCCGGTATCGGTCGCGCTGGTAAGGCCGTTTTCGGAGTATTCCCGCTCGAGCGCCGCCGTAAAAACTGGATTTTTCGTCTTCACGAGCACGGCTGTGATCTTTCTCTCTGCATGATGCTTGTCCCCAGCCTCAACGCACATGTCATGAACACAGTGCATTTCGGCGGTTTCATGATGATGCCCGTGTTCTTCGTGTTCTGCCTCATGATGTCCGTGTTCTTCGTGTTCTGCTTCGTGATGGTGTTCGTGTTCTTCGTGCTCAGCTTCGTGATGTCCGTGGTCATGCTCATGCTCATCATCTTCAGCATCTTCATGCCCGTGATGGTGATGATGTCCGTGTCTGTGGATCTCCCAGACGGATTTCAGGCTTGTGAAGATCGCGAAGTCTTCAGGCCCGTTCAGCGGTTTCATAACGGCGCAGACCTTATATTTGAAGTCGTGGACATGCGCATCCTCGTCACCCACAGTTCCGTGGCTTCCGAAAAATGTGTCCCAAACCGACATATCGTAACGCATCGCAGCCTTTGCCCCGACAACTGCGCAGTCGGAGTTCTTCCCTCCGAAAATGTCTTTTGCATCGATCATCGGGTCGATATCCCAGAATCCTTGTGAGATCTCGTTTATGTAGGCACTTTCGACGCCTGTTATCGGCACTCCTTGATAGCTGTCTGAGCGCGCGACCGGAAAAACTGCCGAGACTCTTTCGTCTTTTTCCAATTTTTCGGCAAATTCATAGTCAAAGGTGCCCGCCGGTTTGTCTGTATTGAAAAGCGTTGACATAACGAGAGTAGTGTCGCTTGCTCCCGCGGGACCGACGATGAGCGGGAAGGCGAGGGAAGAGTTCACTGCAGTCGCCGCAAGCCCGAACGACACACATCCTATTACGGCAAGGAAGGCAAATGCCGCGGAGATCGCGAAAATGCTTGTAAAAACCGAGAATTTACGGTGCTTTATGCTGTGAATGACTGCCTTTAAAATAAATATGTATTTCATGACAGCACCCCCGTTTCTAAATTGAAGTCGATGTCAGGCTTTACATCATCGAAAATCGAATCGTGTGATGTCAGAACGAGGGTCGTTCCTTTTTTGTTGAGTTCCAGCAGAGTGTTTTTGACGAGTTCCGACGAGCTTCTGTCAAGGCTCGCCGTAGGTTCGTCGGCGAATACGAGAGGCGGATCTGCAAAGAGGACTCTCGCGACCGTGACACGCTGTTTCTGCCCGACTGAAAGGTGATAGGGCTTTTTTGCCGCGAACTCTTTCATTCCGACTTTGTCCAGTGATTCCAAAGCTTTATCTTTGTAATTCTGCGGAAGTCTTCCGGCAAATGCAAGCGGCGCATAGACATTTTCAATGACCGAAAAAGGGGAGAGGAGGTTGAAAGTCTGGAAGATGTAGCCGATGTTTTCCGCGCGGAATCTGTCCTTTTTACCTTCGCTGAGGGCCGTTATGTCGGTGTTCCCGAAGAAGACGGAGCCTGAATCGGGCTTTACAAGGCCGGACATGACATTCATGAAAGTCGTTTTGCCGCTTCCGCTCGCACCAGAAAGGCGGAGAACCGCTCCCGAATGCAGCTCGAAAGAGACCTTTTCAAAGATCACGTTTCTCTTTCCGTTTGTGTCGCAGAACGATTTTGTCAGTTCCTTGACTGAAATAGTTTCAGGCATTTAAAATCCCTCCAAAAAATTGTGTATATTTACCGAGCACGAGGCCAAACGCTTAAAAAACAAAAAACAGCCGCTTTTATTCCAAATAATTTCTGACAGCACGAAATGATAATATCAGGCTCTGATTCTGTCAGAAAACAAAGAGCGATCTATTTGTGTTTTAGCATGTGCAGGTCTTCTTTATCTGTATGGGATCATCAATCCAGGATCTTTATATCTTTTACCAGGATACTGTTGAGGAAAGTCTGCCCGTTTATCGTATCGGGACCGAAGAAAAAACGCCCCGTGACCTGAACTAAAAGCACCTGTTTGAAAAGTTTCTCGCGCTCAAATTCAAAAGGGATCTCGCCCGCGTCTTTGTATGCGTAAACGATGTCGCCCAATGTCGGCGGATTGCAGAAAACGCATCCTTTGAGGACTATTGCCGGATTTGAAAGCCAGAAAGAAGAAAACCGACCGTCTTCGGGAATTCTTTCGAACGGCATTACGGCTCCGACCATCGTCACAAGCGAGCCGTTGAGCGACTCTACTACCGGTTCAGGCAGCTTTTCCTTCAGTCTGAAATAGGTGTAGACCTTTTTCAGGCTTTTGAACTCTATCGGACGAGGCGGCATATCGTAGTCCGGTTCGTTTATCACATATTTCCCGTGAGTCATCTCGTTTTTGTCGAGCTTGTCGGAATGATGGAGCACAGAATTTCTGCCGTGTTCGCGGAAACTGTCCGAAACAGACTCGTTGGCCTCTTTCATTTTTTCATCAATGGTCTTGCCGGACTGGTTTTCGGAGGATTTTTCCTGAGCTCTGTTCAATTCTGATTTAGGAACAAATTTCCCGCTTGGTCTGATCATAGGCTGCTGCTCAGATTTCTCTTTCGAGCATGAAATGATGCAAGTTGCTGAAAATACGAGGAAAAAAAGTATGTGTAAAATCTTTTTCATGAGTTTTTCTGTCTGTCGTTCAACATTTTGTTTATCGCGTTTGCCGCAGTTTTTCCGTTCGCCATAGCCAGAATTACAGTCGATGCGCCGCTTACCGCATCGCCGCCGGCATAGACCCGGGGAATGCTTGTCGCGCAAGTTTCAGGTGTGACGACGATGCACCCTTTTTTGTTTAGTTCGAGACCTTTACAGTTGCTTGTCAAAGTCGGGTTCGGGCTTGTCCCGGTTGCAAAAATGACTACTTCGCAATCCATAGTAAGCGTTTCATCTGTCTCGAAAATTTTGCTTCTGCCCCCGACAGGGTCCTCTTCGGCTCTCATTTTTCTGAAAACTATGCTTGAAACGCGGCCGCTGTATCCTTCGATGATCTCGGTCGGTGAGACGAGGAACATCGTTTCAATCCCTTCCTCTCTCGCATGAAGAAGTTCCTCTCTGCGCACCGGCATATCGGCTTCAAGTCTGCGGTATGCGATGACCACGCGTTCGCTTCCGAGCCTGAGCGCGACTCTTGCAGCATCCATCGCAACATTTCCGCCGCCGATGACCACAGTCGTTTTTCCGACTGAAATCGGTGTCTTGCTCCACAGTTTGCCGGCGTGCATCAAGTTTGCGCGTGTCAGATATTCGTTTGCCGAATAGACGCCGGGAAGATCTTCGCCGGGGATCTCCGGAAAGTAGGGGACTCCTGCTCCTGTTCCGATATACAACGCATCGAAATCATTGAGTATATCTTCAACTGAAATTGTCTTGCCGATGATCGTGTTCATCCTGAATTCAACGCCGTAGCGCTTCAGTATCTTGATCTCTTCGGCAACGATCTTGCGCGGCAGACGGAATGCGGGGATACCATAGGCCAAAACGCCGCCCGGCTCGTGCAGAGCTTCGAAAACAGTGACCTTGTGGCCGTAGAGAGCCGACTGATACGCGCAGGCCAGGCCTCCGGGGCCGCTTCCTGCGATCGCGATCTTTCTGCCGGTAGAAGAATCGACTTTCGGCTGAGGCAGTTCGCTTGAAAAGTTGTCTGCAAGAAATCTCTCGATATTTCCGATAGATACAGGCGAATTGACTTTGCCCATCGTGCAGTTTTTCTGACACTGGCTCTCTTGGGGGCAGACCCGCCCGCAGACAGCCGGGAGCGAATTGTCCCTGCGGATCACCTGCAAAGCCTCGACGAAACGCCTTTCCGCCGTAAGTTTCATAACTTGCGGGATGTCGATGTTTACAGGACAGTCTTTGACGCACGGCGGGTTTTTGCAGTTGAGACATCTCCATGCTTCCAGGATCGCCGAATCCTCGCCGTAGCCAACAGGAACTTCATCGAAAGTCCTTTTCCTGAAACCTGGATCGAGTGTCGGCATTATCTGAGCGGGGATCTTGATCTTATCTTTCGGATTCATATTCATGGTTTATTCCTTAAAACAACAAAAAAGACGCGCTTTATTAGCATTTTTTTCAAAATTTGAAAGTTTTTTAGTTTTTTTGCGCCTCTTGCTTTCAAGAATGAACAAAAGATCCGATTTTTTGCGCCACTGAAAAAAATAAATATAATGCGGCGTTTTTGTTGCTGTCAAAGGAGCAAAGTATGATTTTTTCAGCTGTTTTTCTTATTTCGGCGGTGCTTTTCACGCTTGAAGTCCTCCAGACGAGGATCTTCTCGTTCATATCGTGGAATCACATGACATATATGGTCATAGCTGTCGCTGTCATGGGATACGCCGCCGCCGGTACGGTCCTTGCGATCAAAAAGGAAGTGAAGAACCAGAGCCGGTTCGTCCGCGTGTTTTCGCTCCTCTTCGCCGTTTCTGTCCCGTTCTCGTTTTTCATGAGTGCGGGGATACCGCTGGATCCTATGATGCCGAACAAACTTTTTTTGATAGTTTTTCTTTTCTGCGACTACATTTTTCTTGTTATGCCGCATTTTTTCGGCGGACTTGTCCTTCTTACTCTCTTTCAGAGCAACAGCAAAAACGTGAACATAAGCTACTTCTTTTCGCTGCTCGGTTCTATAGCCGGCTGTTTTGCAGCCCTTCCGCTGATGGAATCGCTTGGAATGGAAGGGGCGGTCGTTGCGGTTTCCTTATGCTCGGCGATTTCTTTTCTCTTGGCCGCCTTCGCTTTTAAAGGGGGAAAAGCGGTCAAAATTTTCTCGGCTGCGCTCCTTTTGACGGCACTTCTTCTTGTGCCTTTTAAAAACAGTGTCTTTGTCTTCAAATCTGCCCAGTCAAAATTCCTGAGCATAGCAGGCGAGGATCTGGAAATGACAAGATGGGACAGAGCCGGAAGGGTCGATATCGCGAAGAGCGACAAGCTTCTGACGCTTTCCTACGACACTCCGTGGTCGGTTTTCCAAAGAGGTCTCATCACGAACGACGGCGATGCGGGCTCTCTGATCTACGATTTTTCCGACAACCGTCATCAAGTCGCAGTATCGCTCTATTCTGCGGGTTATTTCGGTCTGAAGGAGCCTGATGTCTTTGTCGCAGGGCTTTCTACGACCGATGTGTCGGCAGCGCTTTTCTGGCAGGCGAGATCGGTCACAGTGGTCGAGGTAAGTAAGGCTTTTATCGATCTAAGTATGCAGAAATTCTCAACTTTTAAAGATAATATCCTTCAGGATGAAAAGGTTTCGATAATTCATGGAGAAGTCCGCAGTTTCATAGAAAACAGCGAAAAAAAATATGACCTCATCCAGCTTTCGGGGACAGATACTGTCGCGGCGCTCCCGAACGGCGCCTACATAATGAATGAAACTTATCTCTATACCAAAGAGGCTTTCAGAAGTTATTTCGAACATCTTAACGAAGACGGTTCTCTTGCGGTCATGAGATGGCTCCTCTGGCCTCCGAGAGAGACTCTGAAGGTTGCGGTGACGGCGGCTTCGGTGCTCAAGGATATGGGGATCGAACATCCTGAAAAGCACATGATCATCGTTGGAAACGGTCAGTTTGCGAGCATTGTCGTCAAAAAGCGCCCGTTCACATGGACGGAACTGAATGATATCTCCGAGATCATAGCCTCTACGGATGATCTGAGGCTCGTTTATGCCCCCGGATTTTCCGCCGGAGTGAGATATTACGATCCTCTGGTGAAAAGGATCAACTTTGCGGCGGAACAGGCTCTTGAGCTGATAGAAAGCGGTTTTATAGCTTTTTTCGATTCGCTCGAGAACGGCAGTGAAAAGGAATTCGTCAATGATTACTATTATAATATCGAGCCGGTAAGCGACGACAGTCCCTTCTTTTTCAGATATTTCAAATTCGGAGGGAAAGATGTCGCGCCTGAACTCAGGAATATTTACTCTGATCCGAGTTTTTTACTTTTCATCATTCTGACGGTAACGTTTTTCCAGCTCGTCTTCATATCGCTTTCGATGCTTGCGACACCGCTTTTTTTCATGCCGAAAGAGGATAAAAAGTTCGTTCCGCCTCTTCAGGTCGCGGCTTTTGCAGCTTTGGGATTCGGATCCATGTTTCTGGAAATGACCTTTATCCAGAAATTCACCCTCATGTTCGGAGATCCGGCGACTTCCGCGGCTTCGGCTGTCGGGATACTCCTTGCTTTCTCGGCACTCGGTTCTCTTTTCGGCAAAAAGATACTGATCTCTCTCGGTGAAAATATGTTCTTCAGTGTCCTTGCGATAATTCTTCCGCTCATGATCCTTGGTTATGCCGTGGCGATCCCTCACTTCATGACTTTCTGTGCCGGATTCGGCTACGCTCTCAAACTTGCCCTCACCGCACTTTTCATAGCGCCTGTCGCCTTTGCTACCGGAACTCTTTTCCCTGTGGCGCTCCTTTTGGTCGGAGAGAAAAGACCTTTCTTCATACCTCTTGCCTTCAGCGCTGAAGGTGCCGCTTCCGTTACAGCAACAGTCGTTTCCGTGATGATCGCGATGTTCTACGGCTTCAAATTCGTTTTCGTCCTCGCCGCTTTCTGCTATTTTGCTGCTCTTTCGGCAATGCTCTATTTCGTGAAAAAGAGAGTTTGAAGAGGAAAAACTTGAAGCGTGGCGAAACGCTACTAAAATTGGCGGGTCTATTGTTCGTGTTGGAGTTTTAAATGTTGGTTTCGGTTTTTATTCCTTTCTGCAACGAGGAAAAAAATCTTGCAGAAATTATTGAGCGGACTGAGAAAGGCGGTATTGAGGCCGGAGTCGATATCGAACTTGTCTTTGTCGATGACGGTTCGACCGACGGCGGAGCTGATGTCGTCGAAAATGCTATGAAGGAGAGACCGTGGATAAGGCTTTTCCGGCACCGCAAAAACAAAGGTCTTACCGAGGCGATGAATACCGGTTTCAAGGAGTGCCGGGGCGAGATCATAGTTTTTCTGCCGGCAGACCTTGAGTCCTATCCTGACGAAGACATCCCGGCGCTCATCAAAGCTTTCGGGCCGGGAGTCGATATCGTCTGCGGAAACAGGAAAAAAAGGCGTGAGTTCAAAGTTTTTCTGTCAAAAGTATATAACGAGATAAGCCGCTTCCTCTTCGGGATATCCTTGAGCGACATGAACTGGATCAAAGCGTTCAGGCGTGAATGTCTTGAAGATCTGGAATTGAGGAGCGACTGGCACCGTTTTATCGTGCAGATCCTTCATGCGAAAGGCTATAACGCGGTCGAAGTCCCAGTTATGTGGCACAAACGCAAGAGCGGCCACAGCCATTTCGGATTCAAAAGGATCCCGATATCTTTTTTTGATTCGATCGCGGTGAAGTTCATCCTTACCTTCACCAAAGCTCCGATGCGTATTTTCGGTTCCATCGGCTTTATCCAGTTTTTTTCGGCTCTACTCATCGTCGCATGGATGCTTTACGACCAGTTCGTCCTCGGAAATCCGGTCTTCAGGATGCGTCCGCTCCTCTATTTCAGTCTCGGACTGTTTTTGTCGGGACTTATCTTTATCTTTATGGGATTTCTGGCGGAACTTATTGTCAGCATCAGGGACGATATCAGGAAAATAAAAGACGACAGAGGTAAAAAATGAAGAAATTATCGACACTTGTGGCAATTATTCTGATATTTGCGACTCTTCTTCCTTTCTATTTTGTGAGAAAGCACCTGATCGAAAACGAAAGGCCGAAAGTAGAGACGATAGCTGCTTATCCGAAGCCGGATGTCGCCAAGATAATGTTCCTCGGGCTCAACGCTTTTGCGGCCGATCTTCTTTTTGCAAGATCTCAGTATTATTACGGCAGCCACTATGTCACCGACAGGACTTATCCGCTGCTCGAGCAGATGGTGAGAGTCGTTCTTGCGCTCAATCCGAGTCTGGAATATGCGATCCCTTTCGGCGAAGCGGCGATCTCTTCGATGAGGACTCCCGATGCGATCGAATCGGCCAATTCGCTGCTCAGGCTGGGGCACGAACTTTATCCGGACGATTACTACTATGTTTTCAACCAGGGGTACAACTACTTCATTTACCTGAACGATATGGAAAAGGCCTATCCTTTGATGTATGAAGGTGCGAGCATGAAAACTGCGCCGCAAAAGGTCATCTGGCTCGTAAACCACGTCGCTACGATGGGCGGCGGATACAGGCTTGGCTATGAATACACGAAAGACAGGCTCGAAAAGACAAAAGACAAAAACATGCACGACCAGTTCGAAAAGGAACTGCAGCACTTCGCAAATCTTCTGACTTTGAGCGAAGCAGCCGAGGAATACTACAAAAGATACGGGAAATCGCCTGACAAAGAGCTCAAAGAACTTGTCAGGACCAGGATCGTAAAAGAGATCCCGCATGGAGTTTACGGCGGCGAATACTACTACGATGAAGAAGACAGGATAGTCAAAACGACTTCGCAGGGCGACAGGCAATACGGCAAAAAGAAGGAAGATGAAGCTAAAAAGAAAGCCGGAGAATCCGGGAAAGAAGCTGAAGAAAAAGCCGCCCCGAAAGAAGAGACCAAAACCGATAAATAATCAAAAATATTTGCGCCGACAGCTTGCCGAGATCCCGGGATCCCGACAGTTGTCCTGCAATCTGCGTGATTCTGGAAGTTCCTATTTTGCTGCCGACATTTCGGCTTTTCTTTTCTTTTCAGCTTTAGCCATGAACCAGATCGCGAGGAAGATGAATCCGAGCGATACCCAGTCGATGAGAGCCGGATATTTTCCGCCGAAGACTGCTGCGAAAATGACTGTCGAAAGAGTTCCCGCGATGAGCGATGTCAGACGGTTCGCAAGGTTCGCGAAAGTTGCCGTCCTTCCTTTGAACATGAATATGAAGACTGAGAAGAATGCGTTGATCCCGTAAGCTGTTCCGACAAGTCCTGCCCAGATCGCCCAGTCCCAGTTCGTGTCGAAAAACGCCTTTGCAAACGGGTCGATTCTGGGGCCTGTAACGCCGAATTTGCCCGCTGCAATGAGGACGCAGACGGTGACAAGGGTCATCGTGGTGAAGGAAGCGATCTGCTCGATTGCGAAAAACGCCTTGTTGTTGTCTTTCTTCGCAGCTTTTTCCTCCGCCGGACGGGTGTTTTTGTAGTAGTTCATGATGTAGATCCTGAACATGTAAGCCAGGATGTAGCTTGCGAATATGACCATGAACGGGACAGACGAGAACGGGCTCTCCTTGCCGTCGCTGCCGCCCGTGAAGGCCTTGATGAGAACTGCGAAAAGGGCGATACACATCGCGATATTCTCTTCCATGAAGACTTTTTTCTTCAGTATCCCCTGTCTGATCTGTATAGCATCAACGAGTCTGCCGATGATAATGACAGATCCGCGCATGATTATCATCGCAACCATGACCGAAATATGGTCGAAAGTATAGAGCAGTGTGGTTGTCGGAACTACGACAGCGGTGCAGATACCGGAAAAAATGATGTAAGGCAGTTCGCTCGGCATCGTTATGCCGCAGACCGTTATTTTTCTGACCGAATCGAGGCGGTACCAGCGCATAACGAGGACGACGGCCGTGACGAGGACGCTGGAGGCCAGTGTGCTGTAAAAAAGATATTCCATGCCGGGAAGCCCGGGGAAACCTTCACCTGTTTTGAGGAAAAATTTAACTCCGACACCGGTTATAATGTAGAAAAAGAAGTAGCAGAAGCAAAGCTGCAGGAGCCTTGCGGTCGATCCTGAATTGTTGTCAGACAAGTCGTTCTCCTTTGGGTAAGTTGCTAATAATATCGATTATTTGGGTTGACAAGCTTTCCAGTCCTCGTCATCCGATATGTCTTTGCCGACATACATCGGAGCGTTTTTGTAGCTGAAAAGGTCGATTTCGCTTTCAGAAATTGAAATAGTTGTTGCTCCCGGAGTGTAGTTGATAGCTGCGATCGTTATTGAACCAAATCCAAAAGCGTGGGTGCATGCGATTTCTCCATTGCTGCCGATCTCGTTTATGAAAATACTGACTTTGTCGTTGCTGCCGAGACCGACTGTATAAGTTCCCGGCTCTGTAGCCGTGATCACCATTTTTGCTGTCGGATTATATGCGGTGCTTCCCTGATAATTTTGATTGAGAGTAATGTAATGTTCCTGCGTATTTGTAAAAGCGAAAGCGTAAGTGCCTTGTGCAGCCGGATTTACGATGTTGCCCGAATTGCCGAAGTTTCCTGTTATAAATGTCGCTGCCGAGTTGTTGAAATTAATCGAAATGTTTCCTTCGGAGTCGATATCAGCTTCAGAGTAAAGGTATGGGATCGATGTTTTGACAATAGCGTGTCCGTAAGGCAGACTGTAGGTCATGTCTCCGACTTCTCCGCATTTTATCATACTTTCTTTACAATCTTCGTCTTTCAATATTTCGCTGATGTTGTTATTGTTGGATGTCCTGCATTCTCTCCATGCATAGAAATCATTCTGTGCTTCGGTCGTTCCTCTTGTATAGCATTGAGTGCTGCACTCAGTCGTAGTGCAGTTGTTCTGGCAAGCAAATATTCCGGCGCATGTCTCTATCGGAGTCGTGTCTTCAGGTTCCGTATCTGTATCGGCATCGTTCGGTTCCGTGTCGGTTTCATTGTCTGGTGTGCTGTCTGTGTCGTCCTCAGGTTCTGTATCTGTCTCCGGCGTATTGTTTTCATCGGGAAGATCATCGGATGAGTCGGGAAGATTATCGGACGGATCTTCGCTGCTGCCCGGATCTGACTGACCGCCGCCTGAATCCTTACAGCTGAATCCTCCGTCTGCAGTCGTCCGGCAGTATTCTCCGAAATTGAGATTGCAGTTCTTTTTTGTCTGCCACGATGCGTCACGGCAGATCAGGATCTGTGCGCTGTCCGCAGAGCATGATTCCTCTCCTTCGACAGAACAAGATCCGCCTAAAGCGTTGGATATTTCGTCTTCTCCTGCACAGGAAACGGCAAAAAATACAAGTGAAGCCGTAAATACGGCAAGTAAAATCCTTTTCATTTGAATCTCCAAAGAAACCAACCACAACCTTTTAATCATAGTTGAAACGGGCTTTTTTGTCAAACGGAATGTGATCCCGGCAGCTTTCCGATTAAATTTGCAAAATACTTGAAGATTCCTAAAATATTGTGTTTTTGATTTTTTTACCAACTTGAGGAGGTCGTTATGATTGACATCAACTGCAAGGCAACAATCGGCATCAACGGATTCGGAAGAATCGGAAAACTTACTCTTTGGAACATGCTTCTGAAAGACGATTTTGACAGGATCGTCATCAATCTCGGACGTGAAGTCGGCAAATCGCTCGTCGATCTTGTCGATTATGCGATCTACGATTCGACTTACGGGACTCTTCACAATTTTCTCTTCGGTTTCGGCGGCAGTAAAGAACAGGCGGTCGAGATAACCGACGAGGCGAACGGCGAAGTCACTTTCTACGGCAAAAAGATCAAATTTTTGAGAAGCGAGAGAAATCCGGAAAAGATCCCGTGGGGTCAGGAAGGGGCGAGAGTCGTCATCGACACGACAGGAAAGTTCGTTGATCCGAGCGATGAATCTTCGCCGAACGGCTCTCTCAGAGGCCACATCGCAGGCGGTGCGAGAAAAGTAATACTTTCGGCTCCCTTCAAACTCAAAGGAAAATCGAAGACCCTTCCGGAAGACGCTGTGATGATGGTCTACGGTGTCAACCACATGAATTTCGATCCGATGAACCACCACATAATTTCGGCGGCATCCTGCACGACAACGGCACTTGCGCACATGATGAAGCCTCTTTTAGACCACGAGGAGACTTCGGCTATCCTTACCGCAAGCATGTCGACGATCCACTCGATGACCAATTCGCAGAACGTTCTCGACGCAGTTCCCAAGAGCGGAACGAGCGATCTGCGCAAAAACAGAGCTGCAGGATACAACATCATCCTTTCGACGACAGGCGCTGCAAAAGCTCTTGAATACATTCTTCCGGTGATGAAAAATATCGGTTTCATGGCTGATTCGGTCCGCGTTCCGGTCCAGACGGTCTCTCTCATCAACCTCAACCTCACATTCCACACGCCGCTTGACAAGGACGGTTTCCCGAAGATCAACCGCGATTTCATAAACAACGTTTACCGCGAAGCCGCTGCAGGAATGCAGAAGGATCTGCTCTACCTTTCGGAAAGGCAGAATGTTTCGAGCGACCTCAAAGGTCAGATGGCTGCATGCGTCATCGAAGGCAACGACACCCACACGAGGACCGGTTTCGTCGATATCCCGCCTTTGTCGAACGTTCCTGTCACCCACGCCAAGATCTTCGGCTGGTACGACAACGAACTCGGCAGCTACGTAAACTGCCTCACCAAGCTTGCAGTCTATATTTCAAAAGCCATTGCATAGTTTGACATCTTTTTTCCATATTTTTTCAACTCCTTTTTTCCGGAGGTAAAAATGTCCTATACCGAATTTCCGAAGTGGATACCTTATCTTCTCTGGTCGCTTGTCGCGGCGGCAGGCATCTATTTCGTCTACATCGTCTGGAACTACAAGCGCGGCCTCAAGACTTCACCGCGTGAGATCTGGTTTGTGTCGATCTCGCAGATCATCGAATACACCGCATATTCCATTATGCTGATGACGCTCACGCTATTTCTTTCGAGCGACTTGGGTCTGAGCGATGTCGCGGCGGGGAACTACATGGGAACGTGGAATCTCGCCTATACGCTCCTCATTTTCGGAGTCGGTTCGCTCGTCGACGCGGTCGGTATCAAGAAAGTGCTCCTCATCGGCACAGTCCTTGCGATATTTTCGAGGTTCTTCCTCTTTCTCACGACCAATTTCTGGGTCGTCACGCTTCTCGGTTTCGTTCCGCAGGCGGTCTCTGTCGCTTTCATGAGCCCCGTCATCTCGGTCGCGCTCAAAAGATACACGAAATCTGACACTTCGGCTCTCGGTTTCGCTATGTTCTACACTTTGATGAACGTCGGTTTCGCGATGGGCGGGCTCATTTTTGACGGCATCCGCGAAGTCTACGGCGAATACGGAAACATCGCGATCCCGCTTCTGGGCGAGATCTCGACTTACCGCTTCATCCTTCTCGTTGCATTCTTAATCAGCATCCCGACCCTTTTCTTTGTCGCTATAATCCGTGACAATATCGACCTCAACGACGAAGGCCAGCTTGTAAAGCACATCGAAAACGAGCGTGCTAAAAAGGAAGGAAACATGCTGCTTTCGATCTTAGATTCGATCAAGAATTCGTTTGTCGATGCGGGAAAGATCTTCGTGAATGTTGCCAAGCAGAAGGCTTTCTGGAAGTTCATGGCGCTTTTGGGGATACTTTTGGGAGTAAACTATGTCTTCTATCACTTCCACTATACATTCCCGAAATACGGAATCCGCGTTTTGGGCGAAGGGGCGAAGATCGGCAACATCTACGGCGTTCTGAACCCGGTGATCGTTATTTTCTTCGTTCCGACGATAGCATGGCTCACAAGAAAGTGGAGCGCCTACAAAATGATAACGATCGGCTCTCTGATCTCGGCCGCATCGGTATTTTTCGTTGTTTTGCCGGATGAATTCTACGCTCCGATTGCAGATTCACTCTTCGGCAGACTCATCTGGCAGAAGTGGCTCGCTCTTCCCGACGGCTCATCGCTTTCAACGATCGCGATTTGTCTCGGTCTATGTTTCTTCGTCGTTCTTTTCACGATAGGCGAAGCCATCTGGTCGCCGAGACTTATGGAATATACAGCCAAGATCGCGCCGAAAGGGCAGGAGGCAAGCTACCTCAGCCTTTCGCTTCTTCCGAAATTCATCTCGCAGCCTCTCGTCGCATGGATGTCGGGAGCGCTTCTTTCAGCCTACACTCCGGCAACTGAAATTGTGAACGAAGCAGGTCAGAAGACTTTGCAGGTGGGCGATATCTCGCACCACTACATGATCTGGATCTGGGTCGGCGCAGTCGCCGTCATTTCTCCGCTCGGAATGATCCTTTTCGGCAGATTTTTAAGAGGAAAAGAGGAATCTTAGTTAATCTTTAAGGACGCATTCATTTCCGTCCCAGGTGAATTCTTCATAGCATTTGAAACGGCATTCCGATGAACTGGAGTTCTTATTGTAAGTTGCCCATGCCGACGGGATCCAGTTTGTTCCGTCCCATGTCTGGGTTATGCTTGAAACAGCGTTCCACTGCGCGTTTTCGGGAAGTCCTTTGCATTCGGTCTTTTTGGTGTCTGCGATACATTCCGAACCGTCCCATGTGTAGTGTTTGTCACAGTGGTTGTCATGCAGAAAGTAGTCCGATCTGACGCAGTGCATGAAAGCCTTTGATTCCTTTGCTTCGGGGGAGAGCGATAAGTTTGAATCCAATGTCCATGCGTACATCGTCACATCTGAAACAGTGGTCGAAGTCCAGAGCACTTTGTTCCTGTCTCCGATAATGCTGTCTGCTGCGTCGTAGGCGCAGGTGCAAGACAAGCGGGTTTCGTCGGAATCGTAGTTTCCTGCGAAGGTTGTTGCGCCGTTCAATTCGCTGACAGGGCATTCTCCGCCGGTCATCATCCGCGAGCAGTTTCTGACAACGGTCCTCATTTCATCGATATTCGGAAGGCGCCAGTCGGTGTGTCCGCCTTCATCGAAATCGTCGCAGTAAGCCTTCGCGTTGCCCCAGTCCAGGTATTGTAAAACTATTTCCGACCAGATTATTCCGGTTACAGGATCTTCACACGGTTTCGAAACATTGGCCCGGCATTTCGGCAGACCGCTCGGAGTGTATGCGACACATTCTTTGGAATTCCAGACATAATTTTCTTTGCAAATGAACCGGCATGCGTTTGTGCTTGATTCGGCATTGAAAACTGCTTTTTCGGAAGGTAGCCAGTTTTCTCCGTCAAAAGTCTGGGTGATTTCGGAAACTATGTTCCATTCGGCGTTTTCGGGAAGTCCGGTACAGGAAATATCTCTTGTTTCTACTTCCTGCGGCTGGTTGTCAGAATCGTCATCGGAATCATCCGAGTCGTCCGCAGGTCCATCCGAGTCATCTGCCGGTTCGTCGGTATCGGATTCATTTTTACACTTGTTTGTCGCATCGTCGCAGGTAAAACCTTTTTCGCATTCTCCGCAGAAAAGCGCTTTCAAGGATCCGTTTACTGTCGCCATAAAATCGCCGCATTCGACTTCGTGTTCTTCACAGATCTCTTTGACTCTGTCTTCGTCAAGATCTGCTGTTGTATCCTGAGGTTTTAGTGTTTTACCGGAACCGCAGGAAACCTGTATCGCCGCAAAAACTGCAATTATTATAAAAACTTTGAATTTCATGTTTGTTTCCTCCGTAAAAAATTCCTATCTTACGCAGCGGGCATAGTTTTTGGCATCGTGATCACCCTCGAATCTTATCGAACCGGATTCAAACTCCAGCGCGAAGTATTCGTATATCGACCATTTTTCCGCATAATCGCGGTCATAAGAAGATGACCACAATGTGACTTTGTCGCCTAATTTACTGAATTTGTAAAGATCTTCCATTGTCAGACCCATATTGAAGCAATCTTCGTTATAGCATTCGGAATAATTTGCGAGGCATCCCTCTTCAAGCTCGCTTACACGGCAGATTCCTCCTGTTTCAGTCTTCGGGAAGTTTTCAACAAGAGTTCTGAGCTCGTCTATATTTGCCAGTCGCCAGTCGGTGTAGCCTCCTTCGTTCATTGTTTCGCAGTATGAAATCGCTTCCGTCACTTTCATTTTTCCTGCTGTTATCGATGACCAGACAGTGCCTGTTGAAGAATCCTTGCACGGAAAAGCTGATGTTTTGCTGCATTCCGGGAAAGAAGCGAAGTCGTAAGCCACGCATTTTGTGCCGTTCCATGTATAGTTTTCTTTGCATTTGAAAGCGCATTCTCCCGGCTCGCCGCCATAGTGAGCCCATACCGACGGAAGCCATTCTGTTCCGCTCCATGTCTGGATTATATATTCCGCTCCTTCGGCGTGCTGCGGAATGCCGTAACATTTCGAGACTTTTCTTCCCGGCACGCATTTTGTGCCGTTCCAGAAAAAATTAGGTTCGCACGAGTTGACATAGCGGTTGCTCCATACGCATCTGAACGGCTTTTTCTCCGTTTTTTGCGCCACGTTTATATCTCCCTGAATGAAATCTATAAGCCATGCATAACTGTAATCATCCTGATTGGAAGAGGAAGACCAGAGAGTTTCGCGCAGATCCAGACGACTGTAGTTGCTGTTTTCAGGATTTCCAGGATAACAGGAATGATCAGCACATTCGCCGGAGCAGCATGCGTCCGTCCTGCATTCATTGAAAGAAAGGCAGTCTCCGTTGACTTCACATTCTTCAGAACCGTTGAAAATGGTTCTCAGTTCGTCAATGTCCGGGAGTCTCCAGTTTTGCAAACCGCCTTCATCGAGATTTTTGCAGTAAAGAAGTGCTTCCTGCCATGTTGCTTCTTCTCCGTTCCATGAAGACCATATAAGATCACTGTAACTCTCATTCATGCACGGGAAAACAGGTTCATCCAGATAAGCACATTCCGGAAGGTCGAATGTCACACAGTTAGAACCGTCCCATGTCGATTCAATGCATGCACAAACATATGTTGAACCTTCTGGAAAACATTCTCCGGTAGAATACAATACTGAACTGCACGGATTCGGGTTGCACGGATCGGGCTCCTCATCGGCCGGAATGTCAGGATCGGTGTAAACTGTGCTGTTTTCTCCTCGCACGCAGCGGATGAAAAATTCGTTGGTATTGGCAGCGTGTCTGACTCCGGCATTCAGAAAAAGCACTCCCCATGAAGTATCATCGCTGTATTTTGAAGATGACCAAAACCCTTCGATATCGCCGAACTTGCTGTATTTTCCTTTCGTATCGTTGCCGCAGCGGCATTCGTCGGAAACGCACGTGTCGGCAAGGCACTCTGTCCTTTCGCTGATACGACATTGGCCGGAAGGCATGGTGCCCTGACAGTTCATAATGAGTGTTCTGAGTTCGTCTATGTCCGGAAGACGCCAGTCGGTGTATCCTCCGTCTGTCAGAGTGGCGCAGTAATCGGCCGCATCCTCGCGGTTCATTGCAAAAAGAGCTTTGTCCGACCAGATAAGTCCGCTTTGGGCATCTTTGCACGGGGTCGAATGTGCCGAAGAACAAACAGGCAGCTCAGATTCTGGGATTTCATCGGGCAGAGTATCTGCATCATCATCAGGTTCGTCGCTATCATCCGTTGGATCATCAGTGTCATCCTGCGGCTCATCAGTGTCGGATTCATTTTTGCATTTGTTTGTCGCATCGTCGCAGGTAAAACCTGTTTTGCATTCGCCGCAGCTGATCTTCTCATAGGAATCATCGATTTTTACGGTGAGTTCACCGCATTCAGCCTCATGTTTTTCGCAGATTTGTGCGATCGCTTCCGCTTCGGAATCTGAATTGTCAGAAGGTTTTATTTTCTTAGAATTGTCTCCACAGGAAAAAAGAAAAAGAGCAGTGATGCCAAGCAGTAACGAGAATAAAAATTTCTGTTTCATATTGCCTCCTGGTGTAATTAACAAAAAACTCGTTTATTGTAATGGAAAATGCAATAAAAACAAGTATTTTTTTTTTTTTTTTTTGATTCGATTTAGTGAAGCGTTTTGTTTACGCTTTGTGCATCTTTTTAATGATCCCGAAATAGATGTGGATCGTGGTCATGAAAAATACCGGGATCACGAATGCTGCCATGATCAGATATCCGACAAGTGTCGCCGCATGTCCGATGAGGGCGAGAATGAAATATACAAAAAGATAGGTGTCGCGTCTCGAGAAGTATTTCAGGAAGTTGAGAAGATCCATTTTTGCATAGACAGGTGCGGTGAGATCGACTCTTTTGACGACGCGTTTTTTCTTCTCGAACCAGAATGTGAAAGAGAAAATGTTGGTCGTTTTCCTGATGACGATTACGTCAAAGTAGCTTACGAAGTTGTGATACCAGTTGATCGCGACAGAGAGCCACGCTATCCATATCGGCCATGTTTCAAGATAAGGCTGGAGAGCGGCAGACGAGACGGGGTTCGCGGTGTAGTAGTGCGCAAGCCCGTAGCCGAGACCGATCGTGAGCGATGTGTTTACGAAGGAGTCTCCCACGGTGTCGAGCCACTGTCCGAAATCGCTCGTCTTGTAGGTAAGACGCGCCACTTTGCCGTCACAGTCGTCGATGACTGAGGCTATCTGTGCGCAGAGAGTGCCTAAAATTATTGCGAGGTGCGAGCCGCTGAAGGCGACGAAACCCGACATGACTCCGACTATTATCGAGCACCATGTCACCATGTTCGGCGTGAAGTGCAGCGGGATCCACAGGTTTCGCGTGAGGAATATCGCCATCACCATGTTTATACTGCGTGAAACAAGACCGTTGGTCGGTTTGCGCATCTCTTCGAAGAGCTCGAAATCAAGCTGTTTGAGTTTTTCTTTCGCATCAACTGTTACGCGATATCCCGGGCCTGTGAATGTCGAAATATTTTCAGGAAAAACGCCGTTTTTAAGGAATTCTGCGATATCCTCTTTATGCTTTTCCGCATCAAAGAAGCCGAACATTCCCCCTTTTTCGAAGCGGTCTTCAGTGCTTTCGAAATACTGCTGCTCGACTGCGAGTTTGTGAATGAAAAAGGCGCCGTTTACAAAGAGCCATTTCCCCGAAAAACCGCGTGTCGTGGCCTCATCGACCGTGATCACTTCTTTGGCTCCGAAGGCTTCAGCTATCTTTATCTGACGCTCGAGAAGAGTCAGTCCGAGCAGTTTCGTGCTCAGATCGTAAGGAACATTCTTTCCCGAGTATATCGCGACTGAAAAATCCATAACTCCTCCTTAACTTAAACAACAAACGGCACAAGTGCCGAAAGCGCGAAAAGATATATCGCAAAAGGATAAAGTATAGTTTTTTTCATCATGAAAACGAGAAGTTTGAGTGCCGCCAGACTTGCGATAAACGAAACAACAAAGCCGACGATCGAAGGAACCGGGTCGATCATGGCAAAACCGCCTTTCACAAGTTCAAGCAGAAGCGCCCCTAAAATCGCGGGGATAGCAAGCATGAAAGAGAACTCAACTGCTTCCGCGGCGGGAATTTTTCTGAAAAGGGCCCCTGTTATCGTAGAGCCTGAGCGCGAAACGCCGGGAAGGACAGCTATTCCCTGAAAAAATCCGATGACAAGGGCGTCTTTAAGCGTTATTTCCTTGTCGGGGACCGCTTTTTTGAAGAAAGACTGCGCGATAAGAAGCAGAATTGCCGTAAATGCGAAAGCAACCGTGAGATAAACAGGCTCCTCTTTGATCGACTTCATCATCGGCTTCGTCACAAAAAGCATCGCGGTCGTCACGATCGTTGCCGCGAGGATCATAAGAACATACTTGTGCGACTTGTTGAATTTGAATGACACGCACTCTTTAGCAAGATTGAATAGTTTCTTTCTGAAAAAAATGAAGACTGCAAGAAGCGACGCCACATGCAGCAGAATGTCGTAAAGAAGCGGCACATCCTTGTGCCCGAGCAGTTTTTCAACGAGAACCAGGTGTCCCGAAGAACTTACCGGCAGAAACTCCGTGAGCCCCTGCAGGATCCCCAGAATGATTGAATCTAAAATCGTCATTTTTATCCCTTTTTATCAAAAAATTCCGCGATTTTGCCGAAAAATCCGTCGAATCCGGAGTTCGACATGATGACTGTTACGGTGTTTTCACCGCTGTTTGCCTTGACCCAGTTGACGGTGTCGTTTATGTCTTTGAGATAAACCGCTTTATCAGGGGTTTCTGCGTTTATTGTTGCGACTACGCGCTCGGGCTCGAACCTGTTTTCAGGCGGGAACTTGAATGCTTTCGGCGGGAAGCCGACAACGACTTTGTCTGCTTTTTTGAATATCTCGGTATACTGTTTTTCAAAGACGTTCTGGCCGTTGGAATTCGTCGCGGGGTCGAAAACGACGTTGATCTTCTTTTCGGGGAAGAAATCGATAAACGATTCGAGCGTGAGTTTTACAGCTGTCGGATGGTGCGCGAAATCGCTGTAAATAAGGCCGCCGTTTATCGAACCCAAGTATTCCTGGCGGCGTTTGATGCCCTTCAAAGTCTTGATTGTTTCAAGGATCTTAGAATCTTTGAGGTCGAATCCTTCGCATTTGAGGAATGAGACGAGCGCACCTAAATTCATCAGGTTCTGCATTCCGAAAAGGGGAGTTTCGAAGAAATATTTTTCGCCGTTTTTGAATGTCGCCGAGAAGAACATCAGTTTGCCGTGTCTTTCCTCGAATTTGACGAAGAGATCTGCCGATTTGTCCGAAATGGAGTAGGTGAAGAGCTTTTCGGCGGGTATAAATTCGCGCAGTCTTAAATTGTGGTCGAAATCAAGCGAGAGAATGACTCTTTTCTTAGTTATTTCAACAAGTTTCTTGAAGTTTTTGAAGATCGACTCAACTGAATCGTAAATATCGGCGTGGTCGAATTCTATCGAAGTCACGATCGTCGTTTCGGGCTTGTAGTGGAGGAATTTCGGCCCTTTGTCGAAGAAAGCGGTGTCGTATTCGTCGCCTTCGATCACAAAATATCCTGCTCCTTCGCTGAAAGCCGCGTTCGTGCCCGAAAATTCGGGGATGCCGCCTATCATATACGACGGATTTCTGCCGATTCCTGCCAGAACTTCGCTGAAAACTGTCGTCGTAGTCGTTTTTCCGTGCGTTCCCGAAATTACGACGGGCGATTTGCCGTCAAGAAGGAAATCTTCCATGAGGGAAGGCATCGAGTAGTAGGGGATCCCGCATTTCATGATGAATGAAGCCTCTTCCGATTTTCCGTTGAGGGCGTTTCCGACAACGATGAGATCGGGCTTTTCCTCTTTGACTAAGTCGTAGAACTTTTCCATTCCGTAGCAGGGGATCTTCTCTTCTTCAAGCTTCGTGCTTACCGGCGGATAGTATTCGAGGTCGGTGCCGATGACGGTCGCTCCGGCGCGTTTGCAGATGATGGCGAGCGAACTTACGCCCGTTCCGCAGATCCTCGCAAATAAAACTTTTTTTCCTCTGAGTTCCATTTTTGCCTCCTTGTATATAATGTTTTATGCAATTACGAATCCGAGTTCCGCCGAACATACTGTTTCGCCGTTTACTTCGGCGCGCGCAGAGCCTTTGCCGATATTGTGGCGGAACGAGATCAGTTCGACATAAAGTTCCAGAGTGTTGCCCGGGACTACTTTTTTTCTGAATTTCGCGTTGTCGATGGATGTGAAATAGACCTTTCTGCCGCGGTATTGTCCGATGCTGAGGATGAGAAAAGCGCCGAGCTGCGCCATAGATTCGATGATGAGGACGCCCGGCATCACGGGTTCATCGGGAAAGTGCCCTTTGAAAAAATCCTCGTTTCCTGTCAGCGTTTTAGTGCCTGTCGCTGATTTTCCGGGCTCAACTATTTCCGCACAGTCAATCATTAAAAAAGGGTCGCGCTGTGGAATGACTCCGATGATTTCCTGTTTGTTTTTCATCATTTTCTGAGAAGCATCGATATGTAGGCCAGATCTTTCTCTTCCGCGATATCCAGAGCGGTTTTGCCGTCCTTTCCTGCGATGTATCTGTCGGCACCTTTTTCAAGCAGGTCTTTCACGACATCTCCGAGGCCCATGTGGACAGCATAGATCAGCGCTGTTTTCCCTGCATCGTCTGTGATGTCGAGATTCTGTCTGAATTTGCTGATCGAGCGGATGAAGCGGCGTTCTTTCGAAAGGATCGCGATCATGAGGGCGGTGCGGCCTTTCGCGTATTTGAAGTTGAAATCGCCCAAAGCGCCGTATTTAAGAAGTTCCTGCGCAAGTTTTATCTTGTTCGAAGCGATGCAGTACATCAGGATGGTGTAGCCTTTGCTGTTCTTGAAGTTGACGTCGGCGTTGCTTTCAAGCAGGAGTTTGAGCATTGCCTTGTCGTTGTTTCTTATCGCTACGAAAAGCGGCGGTTCACCCGATTCGTTCTTGAGATTCGGATCGATCCCTTTTTTGAGGAGCGTACGCGCTTTTGAAACATTGCCGGTTTCGACTGCGATTATGAAATCATGCGGCTGGGTCTCATAAGCACCGAGCATTTTGATTATCTGTTTGTTTCTGCCTGCCATTGCGTAGTTGAGGGCGTTCATTCCCTTGCTGTCGGCATCGAGCGGGTTCGCCTTTGCCTTGAGCGCCCTGTTCACGAGTTCAAGATCGCCCGCTTCTGCAGCGTACATGAGGACATTCTTGCCTGTTCTGTCTTTAGCTGTGAGTGATGCTCTGTAATTAAGCAGAAGTTTTGTGACTTTTTTGTTTTTTGACGAGATCGCGTGCATTAGCGCCGTCTTTCCGTCAGGTCCTGCAATGTTGATCTTGACTCCGTTCCTTAAGAAAACATCGATCAGGTTGATGTTGCCGCCGCTTACCGCCGTGATGAAGTAGGGCCATTCGTCATCGTCGACACCGTTCACATCGGCACCGGCTTTGACGGCGTTGCGCGCCTTTTCGACATTCATCGCCTGGACCGCGAAAAACAGTTTGTTGTTTGCCTGTTGATCGGCAAAAAGAGCCGTCCCGAAAACAAAAAGAATGAAAAATGAAAGAAAAAATCTTTTCACAGCAAGACTCCGCAAGAACATAAAAAACAGCAACGAGCGAGTATATAAAAAACGGAAATTCACGCAAATTTATTGTGGAATGAATTGTTCCGCTGAGTTGTGAGAGCTTTCAGCAGTACATATCAGGGTGTGCCGGTTAAAACTCTTCTTCAGGAGGACACTGGAGATCGATTCTTTCAATGCAGTACCATTTGACACCGTTTTCATCCTCTTCTATGCAGTCGCACCATTCAAGTGATTCTCCGTTAGGGCAGTCCCAGTATCTTGTTTCCGTAAGTCCGTTCGGATCACAATCGTTATAGCAGCTCATTGTTCCGAAAGCTTCATAGGGTTTCCATCCTTCTTCAGAGCAGACAAGAGCGCTGCATTCATTGGGGATGATATCGCCTTCCGTGTATATTCTGCCGCCGTCGTCTTCGCACTGTGCCGGGATCCTGTCGTCCTCAGGTTCAACAGTATCAGGATCAACGATTTCCATCTCGATTCTGACACTTTTTCTGACTTCCGTGCCGTCTTCTGCCGCTTCATGCCATGAGAAAATAGTGTGTCTCGCTTTTTGATAGTCGAGGGAACTCGAAAAACTCGCTTTGCCGTCAGCACTTTGCGAGAACCACGCCAGATCCCCCCAATCGTCTTTATAAGCTACGGTTTTGAAGAGGTCGTTATCGGTCGAAAAATAGATATCAGGACAGGGGGTCATGCAACTGGTATGTTCATTGTCGCCGTCGTAATATATATTGCACCCTGAAAGCTGCGAAATTTTGATCTTTTCCGGAATAATATCAGGACATTTGACTCGTTTGTAATTGTCGTGTTCGTCTTTTTCGTAAAAATCGTAGCACTTTTTTTTGTTAAAGACTAACTCGTATTTCTGCAATCCGGCGACTATATTTGCGATATCTTCCTGACTTGAATTTTCGTAACAGGTTGCACCGGCAAGTTTTTTTACGCAAGTGTTTGCGGCATCTTTAGTGAATGAATTAGTACCGTAGGACTTCGTGACAGTGCACGAACCGTTGCCGCAGCCGGCAGATAAAAAAACGAGCAAAATCCCGAAAAGCGGAAGTAAAAACAACTTCTTGCACATGAAAGCCTCCATAACAGAAAATAAACGAAAAATTATACACTGTTTTAAAAATTCCACAAGAGCAAAATTTTCGTTTCCGATAACCTTGCAATTTAAAAATATATATGTATTTTCCGCGCGTTTAGGTTTTTTAGGAAATGAATTTTCTCAGGAGAAAGTTATGAGCAGAAAAATCAATCACATCGGTATTGCCGTCAACAGCATTGACGCGTTCGTAAACATTTACCGCGATGTTCTCGGCCTTGAGTATGCAGGCGAGGAGATCGTGGAAGACCAGAAGGTCAAAGTTGCTTTTTTCAACATCGGTGAGAGCAGGATCGAGCTTTTGGAGCCGACATCTCCCGAAAGTTCTGTTGCAAAATTCCTTGAAAAGAAAGGCGAAGGTCTTCATCACCTTGCAGTAAGCAGCGACAATGTCGAGGCTGATATCGCGCAGACCAAGGAAAAAGGACTCAGAATGATCGACGAAGTTCCGCGCGGCGGCGCACACCACACCAAAATAGCTTTCGTTCATCCGAAAGAGACGAAAGTTCTTATTGAATTCACTGAAGAAACTCATCATTAGTTCATAGATTGTGATTTAGGAGGAAAGAATGACAACAATCGAAGAAAAATTAGCTGCTCTCAGGGCTAAAAAAGAGAAGGGAAAGCTCGGCGGCGGCGAAAAGAGGATCGAAGCTCAGCATGCGAAAGGCAAGCTCACGGCTCGCGAAAGAATCGCTAAACTTCTTGACGGCGGCAGCTTCGAGGAAATCGACGCTCTCCGCTGTGCAAACGGCGCGAATGCCGCTATCGGCGACGGCGTAGTTACCGGTTACGGCACGATCGACGGAAGAAAAGTTTTCGTTTTCGCACAGGATTTCACAGTAGCAGGCGGATCGCTCGGCAAGATCGTCGGCGAAAAGATCTGCAAAGTTCTCGACCTCGCAATGAAAGTCGGAGCTCCTGTTGTCGGTCTCAACGATTCCGGCGGCGCGAACATTCCCGAAGGCGTACATGCCCTTGACGGTTACGGCGAGATCTTCAAGAGAAACACTCTTGCAAGCGGCGTCATCCCGCAGATTTCGGCTGTTTACGGCCCGTGCGCAGGCGGCGCAGTCTACTCTCCGGCTCTTACAGACTTCGTTTTCATGACAGATACGAATTCATACATGTTCCTCACCGGTCCGAAAGTCGTAAAGACCGTAACACACGAAGATGTTTCGGTCGAAGACCTTGGCGGCGCGGCAGTCCACATGACAAAATCGGGTGTCGCACACTTCTCCCACGCTACAGAAGAAGAGAGCATCGCTGCGATCAGACAGCTTTTGTCTTACCTTCCGTCGAACAACGCTGAAGAGCCCCCGATGGTAGAGCCGACCGATCCTTTCGACAGAATGGAAGAAGCTCTCAACCAGATCATCCCCGACAACCCGAACAAAGGATACGACATGAAGCAGGTCATCGCTATGGTCGTTGACAACAGCGAGTTCTTTGAAGTCATGCCGCAGTATGCGACCAACATGATCGTCGGTTTCGCAAGACTCAACGGCAGAACGGTCGGTATCGTCGGCAACCAGCCCAACGTTCTTGCAGGCTGCCTTGACATCAACGCTTCCGACAAAGCTGCAAGATTCGTCCGCTTCTGCGACGCTTTCAACGTTCCGATAATCACTTTCGTTGACACTCCCGGATTCCTTCCGGGCACAGGCCAGGAATACGGCGGCGTCATCAGACACGGTGCGAAGATGCTTTTCGCATACAGCGAAGCGACAGTTCCGAAGATCACGGTCGTTACCAGAAAATCGACGGGCGGCGCATACCTCGCTATGGCTTCGAAAAACCTCAGATGCGACATGAACTACGCTTGGCCGACGGCTCAGATCGCCGTCATGGGCGCGAAAGGCGCAGTAGAGATCATTATGAGAAAAGAGCTTGAAGCTGCGGAAGACAAGGCGAAATTCCTTGCCGAGCAGGAAGAACTTTACAACGAAAACGTTGCAAATCCCTATATCGCGGCTCAGCACGGATATATCGATGACATTTTCGAGCCGAAGACGACGAGACCGAGACTTATCAAAGCTCTCGAGATGCTCATCACGAAGAATGACGACCTTCCGGCTAAGAAACACGGCAACATTCCGCTGTAGGAGGAGAGATGATCCAGTCATTAAGTCTGATCCAAACCGCAGTCGGTGCGTGGGCTGATTTTTCCCATGCCGACAAATTGTTGGTAAAATCACTTCCTTTCATAGGGATCACCGTTGTTCTTTCAGGTCTTGCGATACTTGCGATAGTCCTTTCGCAGTTCTACCGCCTTGCGGGAAAGGACGCGAAACCGGCTCCAGCTGCAACTCCTGCGCCTGCACCGGCTCCGGCAAAGAAGGAAGAGGCTCCCGTTACGGAAGAGAGCGAACTTGAGCAGATCGCTGCCATGATCGGTCTTTCGATATATATGACCGAAAGCTCCGACAAGATCTATCTCACCGAGACGAAGCAGTATTACAACAACAATCCGTGGACAAGCGAAAGTTTGGCAAAACAGTCCCGCCGTTTCAAAAGATGGCAGGCAGTAAAAAAGTGAGGGAAAAAAGATGAAAAAGTATGAACTTACAATAAAAGGAAAAAAATTTGACGTCGAAGTCAAGGATTTCGGCGGCGCAACGGCTAAAGTTGCGGTAAACGGCAACGAATACGATGTCGATATTACCTACAAAGGCGGCGAACCTGTCGCATTCACTCCGTCCGCTCCGAGACCGGCTGCTGCAAGACCCGCTGCCGCTGCTGCTCCTGTTGCCGCTGCTCCGGCTGCTGCACCTGCAGGCGATGTAAGCGGAAACAACGTCGTCGCTCCGATGCCCGGACTTATCATGAAAGTCCTCGTAAAAGTAGGCGACACCGTTTCTGTCGGACAGAAAGTCATGACGATGGAAGCTATGAAAATGGAAAACGACATCAACGCAGGATCTGCGGGAACAGTAAAGGCCGTTCTCGTAAAGGAAGGCGACAATGTCAAGGAGCATCAGCCGCTCGTAACAATAGGCTAAGAGGCGAAAATGAAGAAATATACGATTTTTATTTTTGCGCTTTTTCTGAGCTTCCTTCTTTTTGCTCAGGAAGAGCCCAAGCCTGAAGAAGCGGCTCAGCAGCAGACTGAAGCCGTTCAGCAGCAGGCTGAGCAGGCGCCGCAGGTTTATCCCGCAGCCCGTCCGCTGCCTCCGCGCGGCGTGAACATCCCGCCGAAAGCAATGTACCACAGAAGAGGCAGCGCAAATTCAGTCTTTACCGGAAGCAAAGAGAACGAATCTCTTGTAAGGCTCGAGATCGAGTACAAACTTCTTGACAACACTCCACAGAAAAAGACCGAATATGCGGCTATCGTCACAAACAATGTCGTTGAGGGAACTCCCGAATTCAAGACCATCGCGGAACACCGTGATGAAAAAACGATCGGCAGATACCTTATGATCACAGGTCTCGAAGCTATTCTTCCGAACCAGAAAGAACAGAAAGATTCGGCACTTGCAGCAGTTGACCTTGATTCATTCGATCCTGCGAAACAGGATTACAAAATCACGGCTTACTTCCCGAACGGCGAACAGAAGGAATACAGGCACTCCGACCTTCTTCTTGCCGACAACGGTGTCGCATTCATCAACTTCGAAGCTCCGGCTGACCAGTTCCCGGTCATGCTCAACGGCGAATCGGCGCGTGACGTAACGCTCACTCGCACACTTTCGATCAAAAACTTCGGCAAAACTTATGAAGTAACTCCGCTTTTCATCAATTTCTCGCTCCGTTCGTCCGGAACGATGGAATATTACCTTCAGAAGAACAGAAGTTTCATCGCCCGTTTCTTCAACACCACGGCTGTAGCGCACATCACGATCGGAAACCTCATCATGATGCTCGTCGCTTTCATCTTCATTTTCCTCGCTATCGCGAAGGATTATGAGCCGCTTCTTCTGCTCCCGATCGGTTTCGGAATCCTCATCGGAAACATTCCGACCGCAGCAGGTGTTCAGATCGGCGTCTACGATCCGGGTTCAGTTCTCAACTACCTCTACTTCGGAGTTCTGAAAGGTATCTATCCGCCGCTTATTTTCTTAGGTATCGGCGCGATGACCGACTTCTCCTACATGATCGCCAACCCGAAACTCATCCTTATCGGCGGCGGCGCTCAGGTCGGTATCTTCGCGGCGTTCCTTATAGCTATCTTCCTTGGATTCAACATTCAGGAAGCGGCATCCATCGGCATCATCGGCGGCGCTGACGGTCCTACCGCCATTTTCACGACAGGCCTCATGGCTCCGCACCTTCTGGGCGCAGTTGCTATCGCGGCTTACTCGTACATGGCTCTCGTTCCCGTTATCCAGCCCCCGATCGTAAAACTTCTTACGACCAAAAAGGAAAGACTCATCCGCATGAAACCGCCGCGTGTAGTTTCAAAGCGTGAAAAAGTCGTTTTCCCGATAGTCGCGTTCATCGTCTGCACCTTCATCGCTCCCGGCGGACTTCCTCTGATCGGTATGCTTCTTCTCGGAAACATCATCAAGGAATCGGGCGTAACAGACAGACTTTCGAAGACTGCAAGCAACGCTCTTATCGATATCGTCACAGTTCTCATCGGTATCACGGTCGGTGCTTCGACAAGCGCCCAGACATTCCTGACCGCTGCTTCGATCAAAATTTTCGCTCTCGGCGCACTTTCGTTCATGATCTCAACAGCCGGCGGCGTTCTGATCGCGAAACTCATCAACTGCTTCCTCAAACCGGGCAACAAACTCAACCCGATCATCGGTTGCGCAGGTGTTTCGGCGGTTCCGGACAGCGCGCGTGTCGCACAGAATATCGGTAAACAGGCTGATCCGACGAACTACCTTCTTATGCACGCAATGGCTCCGAATGTAGCAGGCGTTATCGGTTCGGCTATCGCTGCAGGTATCCTTCTGGGTATCATCCCGCACTAAGCGGTATTTCTGGAATTCGTGATTTTTACGGGCTTCCTCCGGGGAGCCCTTTTTTTTGCCTAAAAAATGGAAAAAAAAAATATTTTCGGATAAACTCCTCGCCGACGTTTTTTTTGAGGATGTCTGAATGGAATATTTTGATATTCAAGGCGGTGCCGCGGTAAAAGGCGAGATAGTGACTTCGGGCAACAAAAACGAAGCTCTTCCCGTGATCGCGGCTGCTCTTCTTTCTTCCGGAACAGTAGTGCTCGACAATGTGCCTGATATTCTCGATGTCAGAAATATGATCGAAATCGCAAGTGATCTAGGCGTTTCAGTCACAAGGATCTCGAAAAACAAAATAGAGATGAATGCGGCCCGTCTTCAAAGAAAACCGCTCGACCGCGATCTTTGCGGCAAGGTGAGGACGTCCGTTCTTTTTGCAGGCCCGCTTCTCGCGAGAAACGGCGAAGTGATCCTGCCTCCTCCCGGCGGAGACGTTATCGGAAGAAGGAGACTCGACACCCATTTCCTCGGGTTCAAGCAGCTCGGAGCCGACTACAAAGTCGAGGGCGAAGGCTATGAGATCCACGCCGAGAAACTTGTCGGGGCCGATATCTTTCTCGACGAAGCGAGCGTAACGGGGACTGAAAACGTCGTCATGGCGGCTGTTCTTGCCGAAGGGCGCACCACCATAATGAACGCCGCGACAGAACCTCATGTCCAGGGGCTCTGCAATTTCCTCAACAAAATGGGAGCGAAGATCAGCGGTGTCGGATCGAGCACTCTTACGATAGAAGGGGTCTCCTCGCTTTCAGGCTGCAGCCACACTATCGGTTTTGACTATATCGAGGCCGGAAGCTACATCGCTCTGGCGGCGATGACTGGCGGCGAACTTCTTATTAAGGATTCCGCGCGCGATAATACTTTAAGGATGGTCCTGCACACTTTCGGCAAACTTGGGATCAAGACCGAAAGACGTGGAAACGATATTTTTGTTCCGTCACAGAAAATGACCGTCATGAAAGAGATGAACAACGGGATCGCAAAGATCGACGACGGCATCTGGCCTTCGTTTCCGTCCGATCTTATGTCAATAGCGATCGTTGCTGCGACCCAGGCTGACGGAACGGTGCTTTTCTTTGAAAAAATGTTTGAAAGCAGACTCTTTTTTGTTGACAGGCTCGTTGCGATGGGAGCCCAGATAATTTTGTGCGACCCGCACAGGGTTGTCGTCTCCGGAGCATCGCAGCTTCACGGCGCGAGCCTTGATTCGCCCGATATCCGTGCCGGGATGTCGATGCTCATGGCAGCTGCGGTGGCAAAAGGGAGAAGCAGGATATACAATGTACGCCAGATCGACCGCGGATATGAGTCGATTGAGGATAAATTGACTGGAATAGGAATATCAATAGAACGTAAAAATGGTTAAAAATGCAAGGCTTTTTTAGTAATATTTTGCATAATTATATGAATATGATATATTTTTTTGCAAAATTTTCTTGCTTTTTACATTTTTCTTACTATCATTGCCTCCGGATGTGTTATTTTTATTGCGAAGGAGTAGGCAATGACTGAAAACAACCTTAAAAAAATGAGAGAAAGGCTTCTTATGAGCAAATCTGAACTCGCAAGAAAGGCGGGCGTTTCGGTTCTTACTATCGACAGGATAGAAAAGAACGGAAAGTGCCGCATGGAAACGAAGAGAAAGATTCTTCTTGCTCTGGGACTTTCGCTTGATGAAAAACATAAAGTTTTTTCGGATGATGAAGAATAGCCAGAGGAGGCGGCGATGTTTTATAACAAGCAACTGATGGGACTTGACCTCGGGTCTTATCTGATCAAAGCTGCCCAGCTCCAGAAAAAGGGGAAGGGAAAATATCAGCTTAAAAAATTCGGGTTTGTCCCGATTCCGGTAAACACGATGGTCGACGGCAGCATCATGAACACGTATGAAATGAACGATGCTGTCAAAACGCTTCTCGCAAAGGAGAGATTCAGAGACAAATTCTGCTCGATCGCAGTTGCGGGACACGGAATCATCAACAGAGTCATCAACGTTCCGAAGGTTTCTCAGCAGGAGTTCTACGATGCGTTGAGAGTCGAGGCTGAAACTCATATCCCGCACGACATCAAAGAGATCTACTTTGACGGCATCAAGACCGATATCGTCGAGGACGGGCGCGACAGAGTCATTCTCATCGCGGCAAGAAAAGATCTTATCGGCGACTTTATCCAGGTCGTAAGCGATGCCGGTGTAAAACCGATGTCTGTCGAGATCGATGCTACAGCTCTTGCAAACATTTTCGAACTCAACTACCCGGAAGAAAAGGACAACACGGTCGCTGTCCTCAATATCGGCGCTTCGAAGACCAACATCGTCGTTATATCGAACGGCAATGTCAGGTTCTTCAGAGATGTCCTGACGGGCGGAAACTTCATCACTGAAGAGATCACGAGAAGGCTTAAAGTCAGTTTCCAGCAGGCTGAGAGCCTTAAATCGGGAACTCACGCGGCGGGCGATTCGATCCTTCCGAACCAGGTCGAAGAGATCATTGCCGACGTTGCGAAGAACATGGTCTCCGACATAATGAGGGTTTTTGATTACTATACAAACACGAATCCGGAAGACAGCGTTGCAAAAGTCTTCGTGACCGGCGGAACGACGAAAAGTTTCACCTTCATGCAGGCTCTGCAGTCGACTCTGACGATTCCCGTCGAAAGAATGAACCCGTTCAAAGAGATAATCGTTCCGGGGCAGGTCCTTTCGAGAGAGGAAGTTGAGGATTACAGCCACATCGCTGCACTGAGTCTCGGATTAGCATTACGGAGGATGGACGAACAATGATAAAGATCAATCTGTTACCCGTAAAGGAAGACAAGCTCATAACCGAGGCGAAGGGCTTTATCGCCATCTGCCTGATTTCGATCGTAGTCGTCATCGTTCTCATAATTTCCAACAGCTCGCTTCTTACCAAAAGAGAAGAGGAGAGCAGGGAGCGCATCGCAGAGGCTGACGCCGAGATCGCAAAACTCAAATCGATAATGGGCGAGATCCAGAACCTGAAAGACAAAAAAGCGAAACTTCAGGAAAAAATGGATATGATCATCAAGCTGCAGGAGCAGAATATCGGTCCGGTCAGAGTTCTTGACGAACTTTCGCTGAAACTTCCGTCGAACAAGATCTGGGCTGACAAACTCACGATCAAAGGCAACAAACTCGATCTCGACGGAAAGACTTTGGAGAACCAGGAAGTCGCGAACTTCATGAAACAGCTTGAAAATTCCCTTTTCTTTTCGAACATCAACCTCAAAAAGGTTACGAAGGACAAAGCTGTCCAGGGTGTTACGGTGCTTTCCTACGGTTTGAACACGACTGTTCATTTCGCGGGAAGACAGGAACAGCCTGCCCAGCCGAAACCTGAAGAGGGACAGCAGCCTGCGGCAGGAAATGCGGCAGCTCAACCGAGTGCTAATCAATAGGGAGGAGTGAATATGAAATCCTTGCTGGTAAATATCGGAAAATTAAAACCGGCATACAGGTACGGAGGATTGCTTCTGGTCCTTGTCGTCATCATCGCGGTTTACTACGTCACTGTTTATATGCCGCATGTCGACACGATGGAATCGCTTTACAGAGAGTATAACTCGAAGAAGGCGGAATTCTCCAAAATGGTCGTGCTGGTTCGTGACAGAGGGCAGTTCATGGAGGAAGTCGAGGCTCTCGACAGAGACCTGAAAGTCGCCATCAGTATGCTTCCGGATAAAAAAGAGATTCCCTCTCTGCTCAAAAAGCTCTCCGACGAAGCGGAAAAGTTCGGTCTTGAAGTCTATTACTTCGAACCTCTTGCCGAGCGTAAAAAAGAGTTCTACGCGGAAGTTCCCGTATCGATGAAAGTCAAGGGAAGTTTCCACGAAGTCCTCGGCTTCTTCGACAGCGTTAACAAACTTGCGCGTATCGTCAATGTCAGCGATCTTGAAATGAAGGTCATCGGCTCAAACGACGGCAGCGCTAAAAAAGACAACAAAAAGAGCAAGGTCACGACTGCTTTCGGCGGTTTCCAGCCGAACAAGACCGCGCTCGACATAACTTTCAGGGCGACGACTTACCGTTTCCTTTCGTCAGCCGAGATGGGTGGAGGTCAGAATGCAAAATAAGATCAACGCTTTAGTATGGATGTCATGTTTGATCCTGCTTTCGGTCCTTGCAGGCTGCGCCAACGAATATCAGATCGAACCCTACGACTACAAAGCCGAATACGAAAGGGTAAGCAAGACCAAATCGACTGAGAACAAGACAAAAAAAGAGATCGATATTACCGATATCGCGCAGAGAAGGTCGAACTACCGCTACTCCGCTGTCGGTAAAAAGGATCCTTTCAGAAACTATTTCGGCGACATGGCGAGTCTCAACAAAGAGAAAAAGATCGTCAGCGAGCTGCAGAATTTCGATGTCACTGACCTCAGACTTTCTGCTATAATCTATGGTATAACTGATCCGAAAGCGGTCGTTATAGCCCCTGACGGAAAGAGCTACATTGTCAAGAACGGCAGCTTTATCGGCAAAAACTGGGGAAAGATCAGCAGGATCCTGCCTGACAAGCTCGAGATCGTCGAAACATACAAAGATCCGCTCGGAAGAAAGATCATCAACAAGTTGTATCTTGAACTTCCTGTAAAGTCGCCTCTCAAAGAGTCCGACGAGCCGGATGACGCTGCTGAATTCAACAACGGCGGCGAAAAAGAGCAAGTAAAAGAAAATTTGAATAACTAATGGAACGGAGATTGTAATGAAAAGTCTCAGGTTATCATTTGTTCTTGTTTTGGTTTTTTCGGTAGTAACGGTTTTTGCTGTTGCGCAGAACAAGAATGATTCACTGTCCGTCGAACAGAACGGGAACGTAGTCGTTGTTTCCGAAAATTTTGACGGAACTTACTTTAAACTCAATTCCGACAGCGTTGAAGTCATCGGCCTCGGAGAAGCTGCTGAAGGAACCGCTGAACAGGGGACTGTCAACGGCAGAAAGGCTGCTCATCTCAAGATCGACGCGGACGAGGGCAATGTCCTTTTCGAGTCGCTTGCAACAGGCATGACTTCCGTAAAGACCGGCGATTTCGACAGCCTCGTTTCGATGTCTGAAGCGAAAGAGCTCAAAAACAGCCGCGTCACGATGAATTCGAAGTCGGGAAATATCAGTTTTGCATTCACCGAACAGCCTGAAAAAGTCAGATTTTTCACGCTTAAAGGTCCGGACAGGCTCGTTTTCGATTTTATCGGGATCAAAGGTTCCATGAAATCGGTAAAGGGTGCGAGAAGTGCGAACCATCCGGCAGGATACCGCGTCGTTATCGAAAAGGATATCCCGCAGTATTTCTCGATCAGCCGCTCGAAAGTCTATGCTTTCAATGCAGAAGGCAAAAAGCAGTTCGCGGCTTTCAAAAACCAGCCGGCTGAAACTGCCGTAGCTGAAGCGAAACCTGCTGAAAAGACCGAAGAGATCCCGGCTGTTGAAAACAGGACCGAGATCCAGGGACTTGCTTTCATCGGCGAAGATCCCGAGATCCTCAAGGTAAAATCGGACAAAAAACTCGAGATCAGCAAAAACGTTGCAGGTCAGACGATAGAGATCACTGTTAAAAACGCTTTCATCGCAAAGGACAAAGAGCAGGTCATCGATGCGACTTCGCTTACCGGTCCTGTTGCCGAACTTGCTGTTTATAACGACAAGGAAAATGTAAAGATCATCGCGAAGATGAAATCGGCGAAGCATGATCTCAAGATCGAAGAGACCGCTCACGGCAGCGATTTCGTTTTCAACACCGAAGCTGAAAAAGTCCAGGGCGTTGCAGGTTATTCCGAAGCTCAGATCGTAAGACTTCCGCAGGCGGCTGTCGCTCAGGAAGAAGGCGGCGAAGCTGAAAGAGGCGGCGCAGTCAATATGGAAGAAGAGCAGGTCCAGTACACCGGCAAAAAGATCAACCTTGATTTTAAAGAGGTCGATATACTTGATATCCTTCGTCTTATGTCCGATATCAGCAAACTCAACATCATTGCAGGCGACGACGTAAAAGGCACCGTCACGGTAAGACTTGTCGATATTCCGTGGGACGAGGCTCTCGACGTCATCCTCAAAAGCAAATCACTCGGCAAAGAGAGATTCGGCAACATCATCAGAGTTGCTACGGTCAGAACGATGCAGAGAGAAAAAGAGGAAGAGCTTGCAAAGAAGAACGCGCAGAAAAAACTGGAACCTGTAAAAGTAAGACTTGTTCCGGTAAACTACGCTATGGCCGACAAACTTGTTCCGCAGATCAAAGAGCTCCTTACCGACAGAGGTACGGTCAGCTACGACCAGAGGACCAACGTCCTTATCGTAAAGGATGTCGAAGAGATCCTCGACAAATCGGAACAGCTGGTCGATTACCTTGATACGCAAACTCCGCAGGTCCTTATCGAAGCAAGGATCGTCGAGGCTACTTCGACGGCTGCTCTCGGTCTTGGTATCGAGTGGGGAAGCCACCATACTTATACCGATGCGAACGGTCATCCGACCAACGCGATATTCCCGTATAACCTTGGTGTCGGCGCGAATGTCGCAGTTCCGGGACCTGCAGATCCTACGGGAACGCTCGGTTTCACATTCGGCAGCGTCGGTATGATCAACGACCTCAACCTTACTTTGAACGTCATGGAATCAGACGGTAAGATCAAGATCGTAAGTTCTCCGAAAGTTGCGACTCTTGACAACAAGGAAGCTATGATCCAGCAAGGTACCAGTATTCCTATCACGACGAGAGGTACAGGCGGCGACGTTACGACGAAATATGTCGATGCAAGCCTTATCCTCAAGACCACGCCGCACATCACGGCTGATGGTTCGATCCTTCTCAACATCGAGATCAACAAGAGCGAACCCGACTGGTCGAATTCGAACTACCTCGGCGAACCTTCGATCATAAAGAAAGAAGCTAAGACCGAAATTTTGATAAAGAGCGGTGACACGGTCGTTATCGGCGGTGTTTACACCAACCTTACTTCCCAGACGAAGAGAGGTGTTCCGCTGCTTTCGAAGATCCCTGTTCTCGGATGGCTTTTCAAGTCGGAAGAAAGCAGAGTTGAAAGAAGCGAATTGCTGATTTTCCTTACTCCGAGGATCATGAATAAGGTAAAATCGTCGATTCCTTTGAAAACAAGTGAAGAGTAATGCAGTTCGTTTCTGCCGGTGAGTCTCACGGTTCGGAGCTCGTTGCCGTTCTCAGCGGATTTCCGGCAGGTGTCAGGTTTGACAGTGTTCTTTTTGAGGAAGATTTGAAGAGACGCCGTTCGGGTCTCGGCCGGTCTGAAAGACTTGATGTCGAAAAAGACGATGTCAGGGTCGTTTCGGGTGTCGCCGGTCGTGTCACCACAGGCGCTCCCATAGCTTTTCTGCTGAAAAACGCGGCGGAAAGCAGGTTCTTTGAAAACGGAGTAGTTGATAAAGGGTTTCCGAGACCGGGGCATGCGGATTACAGCTCGTTCAGGAAATTCGGATACGACAATATTTCGCTCGGTGCCGAGCGCTCGAGTGCCAGAGAGACGGCTTTAAGAGTCGCCGCCGGTGCTCTGTGCAGGATGTTCCTTGCTGAAATGAATGTCACAGTCACTTCCGAAGTTCTTGAGATCGGAGGAGTTCCTTACAGCAGTTTCGATGCTGAAAAGGCTCTTGCCGACAAGATGAACGGCACCTACGGCGGAGTTCTGAAAGTTGTTCTTTCCGGGATTCCGGCGGGGTTGGGTTCGAATGTCCAGTGGTCGGATCACTTGGATTCACGGCTCGCGGCGGCATTGATTTCGATACCGTCGGTGAAAGGAGTCTATTTCGGGTGCACGGAACTTCACAGGATGAGAGGGACACACGCTGCGGACGCCTTTTGCGGTAGAAACGGCGAACGGGCCACGAACAGATGCGGCGGCATCGAAGGAGGGATCTCGAACGGCCAGCCTTTGGTTGCGACGCTCTATTTCAAGCCGATCCCGACTCAGCCTTTTGAAGTGGATTCAGTCTCGCCGGTCAGCGGCAAGGCTGGAAAATGCCTTCCCGGAATGAACGATCTCTGGTGCATCGAACGTGCCGGAGTTATTGCCGAAAGCATGGCGGCCTTGATCGCGGCAGATGCTTTCTGTGAAAAGTTCGGGTCTGACAGTCTGAGTGATATAAGATCGGCTTATGCGGCTTATTTGGAGAATCGTAAATGAGACGGCTCGGTCTGATCGGGTTTTCGGGAAGCGGAAAGAGTTCGCTCGCGGCTTTTGCTTCAAAGAACGGTTTCAAAACTGTTGATTCCGATTCTTTGATCGAAGCGGAAGATCCGACGGCATTCGAGTTGCTTGAAAACGGCAGGGAAGATGATTTCAGGACGCTTGAAACTTCGGTGATAAGTGGTATCCTGAAGTCTGATTTCGATCTTGCAGCTTTCGGCGGCGGTGTCCATTTTGCCCATCCGGCATGGAAAGAGATCTATGAGAGTCCTCTCAAACTTGTTTATTTGAGAAGTTCTTTCGAAAATCTCGCCGGAAGGTCTGAAGAGAGGCCGCTCTGTAAAAAGCTCGGACCGGAAGGCTACGAAAAGCTCTTCAGGTCGAGATGTCCGCTTTATGAAAAGGCTGCGGCATTCATTGTCGAGACTGACGGACGCGGGTTGAGTGAAATTTGGTCGGAGATCGAGGAGATATGGAACTCACTTTTTCAGTAACGCACACGACGAAAGTCAGTTTTGCGGAATCTTTTTCCGGTTTTGCCGCTTCGCTGGGGCAGGACTGCTGCTTTGTGATCGACAGTTCTCTGGATTTTGTTGAAAAGACATTTCCGGCAGAACGGATCTTTTACATCGATGCCGAAAAAGAGAAAGATCTGAACCATGTTGAAAGTTGTCTGGAATGGCTGATCGATCTCAATGCCGGGCGCAGGACGACACTCGTTGCAGCAGGCGGCGGTGCTACGACCGATTTCGCAGCTTTTACGGCTTCGGTCTATAAGCGCGGGATGAGACTCATCCTTGTTCCGACGACGCTGCTTTCGGCTGTCGACAGTTCGATAGGCGGGAAAACGGCTGTCAATTTCGTTGCGAAAAACACAGTCGGCACTTTCTATCCGGCTCATGAAGTCGTGATAGTAAGGGATTTCTTCAAAACGCTGAACGAGCGGCAGATCGCTTCGGGAAAGGCCGAGATCATAAAACTTGCCTTGATAAAAGGCGGTCGTCTTGCCGAGATGGTATACGAAGCGGAAGATCTGCTTTCGGAAGAGGCTTTGACGCTTGCGATCCTCGGTAAATACGAGATCGTCCGGGACGATTTTACGGATACCCTTGAAAAAAGGATTGTTTTGAACTGGGGGCACACTTTCGGACATGCGATAGAGCTTTACTACTCTCTGCCGCACGGTCTGGCTGTGGCCGCCGGTATGGTTCTTGTGCAGGAATGGGCCGAAACCGCTGGGGCGAAAGAGGTCTTTCCGGCTGCGGAACTTGAAAGATTGTTACAAAAACACGGAGTAAAAAACGATTTGCGGAAGTATAAGACTGAAGCAAAGTGGCGTAGATTTATAATGTTGGATAAAAAGAGAAATTTGGACGAAATTTCGATGGTTTACCTGAAAAAAACGGGGGTTCCCGGAATTATTTGCAGGAATTCTAATGACATATTGAGAGATTTGGAGGAATTAAGATGAGAAAGCTTTTCATTCTTACCCTGATGGTTGCTTCACTGGTGATGGTTTCGTGCGTCGAGAGGCGTAACAGAGTCATCCTTGAAAAATTCGTTCCGTTCACGGCGGACGATGACTGTCAGATCAAAGTCGGCGGTGACACTTACTACACCGAAGGCAAACTCGACCTTGCATTCAATTTTGATTACAAGCTCGGTTTCCAGATTACGAACTACATTCCGTCGAGCGACGGCGGCAACACAGATCTGACCACTGCGGAGAGCAACTATTTCTATGCCAAAGAGGCTGAAATAGAGTACGAGTGGGATCCGAAACCGCAGGCTGACGGAAGGAAGCTCACTCTCGACCAGAAACTTTGGAACAAAAAGAAAAGAGAAAGTCTTCATGGTATCGTCATATCTCCGGACGGAGGTCAGGCGGCAGGCTGGATCCACATTTTCGAAGAAGCGCAGATCAAAAACCTTCTTGATCATGTGAACGACATCGACTGGATCGCAAGTCCGCTCGTAGTAAAGATGAAAGTCGTCGGAGAACTTGCTGACGGAACGACTGTCAAGACGAACAAGATGAACTTCAACGTCATCCCCTCTTTCGGAACCACCATCCAGATGGGTTCGGTATACCTTATGCCTGATGGAGGTTTCCAGGATACGACCGACGCAAACGGCAAAAAAGTTTCCGCTGCGAAGAACGAATATGATGCGATCATGGCGCAGTGCTCGTTCGAGACTCCTGTTCTCGGCGGCTGCTTTGTCGGTCAGGATTATGCCCAGGTCAACTGCTATGCTAAAGAGATCGGTTCTTGGGAAGAGTGGGAAAAATATATCGCCGAAAGATCAGGCGGGACTTATATTCCCGGATATGAGGCTGCCGGCGTAGTCGAAACGATTTTCAACACGATGAAGAAAACTGCTGACACGCAAGGCACATACGTCTGCTGCCCGGGTGAGGCTCCTGAAGCGCCCGAAGAAGAAGATGACGCTGCAACGTCAGGCGGAAGCGGAAGCGGAAGCGGAGAATAGCACTTCCGGCCCTTTTCCTTTTTTCTGAACTCTGCCTTTTTTTTCCAATTTCAAAAAGTTCCCCTTAAAAAGTGATTTTTAAATAAATTTCCGTATCATAAGCCGTTTTTTTGTTTCGGTTTATGATTTTGGAGGAAAAATGAGGCTCGTTCATCTCAAGGATGTCGTAACATTGGGGAATGTTGCGGTCGGTTTTCTCTCAGCTGTTCTGGCGATCGAAGGCGAGATCCAGCAGGCGTGTTACCTTGTTATGGTCGCATACGTTCTCGATTTCTGTGACGGTATCGTTGCAAGGATCACGAAAATGAGCAACGAATTCGGGAAAGAACTCGATCTTATTGCCGATCATGTGACTTACGCTGTTTGTCCGGCATTCGTGCTTTACGCTTTTTTCAGAGTTGAAAACGGCGGTTTTCTGAATGCTCTCATCGCTTACGCCATGGGCATGGTACCGCTTGTTTTCGGTTGCATCAGGCATGCAAGAAACGAAGTCTACGACATAGATTTCCCGCGTTTTTTCCTCGGGACTCCGCGTCCTGTTTCGGCTTTCTACCTTATGAGCCTCATCGGGGCCGGGACCCATCTCAGCAAGTATCTTCCGGCGGAATATCTTCCTTTCTACAAATATTTTCTTATTCCGCTTTTCATCTGGATAGGCTGGAACAATCTTTCGTTCAGGCCTTTTGTAAGTCACCACGGGCGCAAGTTCAACAAAAGATTCAAATTTTTTATGAGTGTTGCGGTCCTGATGCTTGTTTTGAGCGGCATTGCGACAGCCGTAACAGGTGAACCGTGGCTGCTCGACTGCCTTCTTTTTCACATGCTTGTATACACATTCCTCTCTCCGATCTGCTACGACAAAGGTGATCTCGACGGCTACAAGGAATATGTCGCGGCGAAAAAAGCTGAGATCTCTGAAGATATGAAACCGAAAGGTTAGGTGGAACGATGATAAAACAAGGCGTTATTCTTGCAAGCGGGCTTGGCAGCAGGCTCAACAGCGAGGGCCGCAACGAGCCGAAACCGCTTATGCCTGTCGGAGGAATGGCTCTGATCGAGCGCGTCATAACGCTCATGCAGTCCGTCGGTATAGAAAAAGTCGTTGTCGTTGTCGGGTATCGCGGCGACCAGATCAAGGAATATATCGCAAAGAACAACATTCAGGGCGTTGTTTTTGCCGAAAATACCGAATACAACAAGAAAAACGGCATTTCGCTGCTTCGTGCCAGGGATTGTCTTGATGATGCGCCTTTCATTCTTTCTATGTCGGATCATATTTTTTCCAACGATTTTTTTGCTGATTTCCTGAAAAAGGCGGAATCCGAACTCGCCGGGAAATACGATGTCGTCCTTTCGGTCGACAGGAACATCGAAGGCGTCTTTGATCTTGACGATGCTACGAAAGTCGTTACTGAAAACGGTGAGATCACGACGATAGGCAAGGAGCTTTCTTCTTATGATGCGGTCGATACAGGGCTTTTCCTCTGCAAGACCTCTGTTTTTCCGAAACTTCAGGAGATCTACGATGCCAAAGGGGATGTCTCGATATCCGATGTCATGGGGATGGAGGCGCGTGAAGGAAAATTCGCGTGCGCTGAAATGACCGGGCATCTCTGGCAGGATGTTGACACTCCGTCGATGAAGAACGAAGCCGAGGAGCGCCTGGTGGACAACTTCCTCGACAAAGATCCTTCCTTTGCCTTCTTTTCGAACAGATTCTTTGCCAAAAGTGCGAAAGAAGCTGTTCTGAAGTGCTTCGAAAAAGAGCATTTCGACTGGAACATGCTCGGCACTGTCGTTTTTATCGCTTCTCTCCTGCTGACGGCGGTAGCTCTTTTTGCCGGAGTCCCGCAGCTTTCGGTCGCCACGCTCCTTCTTGTGACGTTCGTTTTTTACCTCGGTAAGATCAGAAACAATGTAAGAACGGTTCCTTTAAAAAGCGAAAACTTCATCTTTTCGTGGAGATTCAGCTTTATACTTGCTGTCCTGCCGGTCGTCCTGGGCACTTGTGACACGCTTTGGGTCGCACTCCCGCTTGTAGTGGCGATGTTCGGGATCTCTTTGTCTCCGGCACTTCTGCAGCGTCTTGAACTGCCGCAGATCCCTGAAAGTATCGCTTCCACGTGGCTTTCACCCTCTCTTTTCTGGATCGTTTATACCGTATGCGTGCTGATCCTGCCTGAATGGCTGGCCGGATTCGTTCCTTTCTGCTATTTTTTGTTTTCACCTTTTTCCGGTGAAAAGAGGGCTTGATGGAACTCAAAAAACGGGCAGAAAAAGATTTTTCGATCGATATCAGTTCGCTTGTCGATGTTCTTTTCACCCTTCTTATATTCTTTTCGCTGACAAGCACTTTTGTGAAAGAGTCGGGTCTTAAAGTCGATCTTCCGAAGGCGAGTTCCGACACCCCGCTTGTTTCGGCGGAAAAGTTCGAGATAGCGATCAACTCTGAAGGACGGATCGCTCTCGGCGGCACTGAAGTCCGGTCCATTGACGAGGTAAAAGAATTTCTCTCAAAATTTGACACGGATATGCGTTTAAAATATGTTATCGTCATCAAAGCCGATGTGACTACGCCGCATGGCAGAGTCACTGAAGTTCTTGATATTCTTAAATCTTTGAAATTTGAGAATATAGCGGTCGCAACGAGGTCTAAAGAATGAAAAAAAAGCAGTTCCTGTTCATTGCAGGTCTTCTCTTTCTTTTTATTTCGGCTTTTTTTGTCTATGACATTGTCGTTTCATACGGCGAATTCGACCGTAACCGCGACAAAATCAGGGTGATAGAGGAGAAAAAACGCGAGATCAGCCGCGACAACAGCCGCCTGCGCCTGAAGATCGACCGTTTTTCCAAAGATCCGAAAGCGGCTGAGGAGATCCTCAGGTCCAAATATAAAATGTTACGATCAGATCAATATAAGTATATCCCTGAAAAATGACAGCATTATTGGAATTTCGTTTTTTTTGGCACATCACGACGTTGATGTTTTCGCTCCTTTCGCTTTACTTTAAAGACAGTATCCCGTTTCTCGTCATACTGTGGAGCGTTTTTGTTTTCCTTATCATTTATGTCCAGCTCGTCGAAAAGAAGAAGATGCCGCTTCCTCTCTATCTCCTTCCGGTCTTCATCGTTACCGGAGGAGCGGGGTCGAGCCCTGTGCTTCCTCTCGTTTTTCTCGCGCTTCCTCTGATCCTGCACAAAAGCGACGACGCATCTTACGTGGCATACGCTGTGACAGCTTTTATCCTGATGATATGCAGCGGGGACATTTCCGATTATTCGGTCTTTACCGCTTATGTCCTTTTCGTTCTGGCTGCGGTATGCGTCTGGTTCTTTATGAGAAAAGGGTTTTCGTCGATTTTCGGTCAGCAGCAGTTTGAACCTCCGAAAACAACGTCGAAAGTGAGCCCTCCGCTCGTGGACGATCCTTTCAGACCGCTTAAGAAGTATCTCGCAAAGACCAAAAATTTTGACGGAAGGTCTGTTTCGCTGCGTCTCGTAGTGCTTCTTCCTGACGACAGGGCGAAAATATATGAATCAGATGTCGAATTTGCGCAGCAGGGGCTCCTTTTCAGAGTGGTTCACGACAAAACAGCAGTCGCTGCAAGGACGCTCCTTGATGAAAGGGAAAATATCCCGATGATGCCGGAATACGATTTCAGGATATACTACCCGATGCTGCTGGTCGATTCCGATGATCTGCCGGATTATGTCCTCGTTGTCGATATCGCGCTGAAGGGAAGGGCTGATAAGGACGAACTTATCGAGAAATTCTCCGAAATAAAGGATGATGTCTTGGAACAGCTGAGACAATCCGAGACTTTCAGCCGTATCGCCCTTGAAAAACAGAGAAATGCAACACTTTACCGCGAAACTTCGAATATAGTCGATGCCTTTGACCACGACGGGCTCCTCAAAGCGGCGGCTCTTGCGATATTCAACCTCGCACCTGAGGCGAGCGGTGTTTTTGTCGCGGAGAAGAACGAAGATCAGAATTTCACCGGCTACTCTTTCAGCGTTAAGGAAAGTTCAAAAGGGACATGGCCGCTTGAAATGAGCGATGTCAGCGATCCTTTAAAAGCCGATATGAATGACGGGCAGTCTGTCCACGCCATGATGTCATGCGGCAAAATGGACGACTACTACGAGGCGACTGATGTGAACAGGCGGAAGAGCGAACCTCTTTTCCCTGCTGAATTTGAGGGCCTTAACAAAAAAAGCTGCATCATGATCCGCTGCATGACTTTTAAAAACGATGTCAAAGGGACGATCTCAGTCCTTACCGATACAATGAAGGATTTTGAAGAACTCAAAAAGCACTCTGAGTCGGTCAGAATGATCTCCAAAGTCGTGACTTCGGCCATGAACAACATAGAAATGTTCCAAAAGATGGAGGAGCTTTCCAATGTTGACGGTTTGACAGGGCTTTACAACAGGCGCTGTTTCAACAACATGATAGAGCGCAAGATAAGCGAAACGAGCAGGATAAAGACTCAGCTTTCGATGATAATGCTCGACATAGACTTCTTCAAAAAAGTGAACGACACCTATGGTCACAAAGCAGGCGATGATGTTATCCGCTTCATCGCAAAAACAATAAAAAAATCTATCCGCAAAGTCGATTTCGCGGCGCGCTACGGCGGCGAGGAGTTCGTCGTTCTGCTCAACAGCACTTCTATCGACGATGCTTTTAAGATCGCTGAGAAGATCAGGAATGTCGTCCGCGATGCCACGGTCAATGCCGACGGTTCGCCTCTTAATATAACGATCTCTATGGGCGTCTCCTCTTTCCCGGAACCTTCGGACAGTGCTGAAAAATTGATCAAAAACGCCGACAGAGCCCTTTACTACTCAAAAGAGCACGGGCGTGACCAGGTTTCTGTTTACAACAGCGGCATGGAAGAAGAATCCGAGTAGAGACGTTTCATGAAACGTCTCCTCATTTAGGCAAACAAAACCTCTCCTCATTTGCAAAACGTCCCCACATTTAGGCAAAACGTCTCTGTATTTGTCTTTATTTCCCGTCGACGGTGAACGATTCTCTGTGGAGCTGATTGTCTGATTCGGTGTTTACAGAGATCTTAAGTTCCTTTTTGAGTTTTTCGAATTCGTCGGAATATTTCTGCTCGAGTGCAAATATCGTTTCGGGATGTGCTTTGACGGTCAGGACTCTGCTGCCGTAAAGTTTTACGTGTTTCTTTATTTCCCTGAAAATCTGGAAAGTCACAGTCTCGCGTGATCTGATTATGCCGTTCCCGCTGCAGTAGGGGCACGGCTCGGTGAGCGACGAGATGTTGCTTTCGGTCGTTCTTTTTCTTGTTATCTGGATAAGTCCGAGGCGCGTGAAATAGAAAACCGTGCACTTCGCCGGATCTTTTTCAAGCTCATGCTCGAGTTCGGCGATAACTTTTTTCTTGTTTGCCTGATTGCGCATGTCGATGAAGTCAACGACGATGATCCCTGCAAGATTCCTGAGTCTCAGGTGGTATGCGATCTCTTCGGCAGCTTCACAGTTCGTTTTGACTACGGTGCTTTCGAGGTCGCCTTTACCGACGAATTTGCCGGTGTTGACATCGATGACTGTTAAAGCCTCGGTCTGCTCGACAATGAGGAATCCGCCGCTTTTGAGCCATATTTTCTTCTTTACCAGTTTGGTTACTTCAGGTTCGATCGAGTAGTAGTCGAAGATCGGGTAGGGCAGATCGTAGAATTTAACCTTGTCATCGGGATTCTCGCCGTAAAAAGCAAAGTAGTCGCGCACTGCCTTTTCATCGTTTTTGTTGTCGACGACGATATCCGAAAGTTCGTCCATGCCGGTATTCTGCACGAAATCGAGCATCGGGTCGAGCGCCTGCTCGATAAGGGCTGTCCCTCTGCTTTTCTGGAAAGTGTTCTGGATGGAGATCCACTTCTTTATCAGGAAAACGACCTCTTTTTCAATGGTCTTGATGTCTGTTTCGGCGGCCAAAGTCCTTAAAATTATGCCGTAGCCTTTCTTCAATACTTTCTGACCGAACTCTTTGAGTTCCTCGCGTTTTTCACGGTCGTTGATCCTTCTGCTCACGCCGATGTGCGTGATTGTCGGCAGGAGAACGCAGTATCTTCCGGCAAGTGAGATGTGTGTCGTGAGCTTTGCCCCTTTCTGGCCGATAGGTTCCTTTACGACCTGCACAAGGATCCTGTTGCCCTCTTTTGCATATTCGGTGATGTCTGTGCGTTTGCGCGGCTCGCCGGCTGTTTCAGGAGCCTGTTCTTCCGATTCTTCAATATCTTCGTCATCGCTTTCGATATTTTTCTGATATTCTTCGTAAGTTATGTTGAGTTTAAGATCGTTCGCGTGGATGAAACCTGTCCTCGTTCCGCCGAATTCGACGAATGCCGACTGCATTCCTGGCAGAACACGGCGGATTATGCCGGAGTAGATGTTCGAAAGGCAGCTTCCTTCCTCGGAGTGCATGACGTGGAGCTCCACGAGCTTTCTGTCTTCAAGGATCGCGATCCTTTTTTCGCCGCAAGTGTTGTTTACGATGATCTGTCTGTTCATTGTTTTTTAAGTTCAGGATACTGTTATCGGACGTTTCTGCTTCATCGGGATTATCTTCATCGGACTTTTGATGCTCTTCGTGTCTGCGATGATCTCATCTTCCAGATTCGGTTTCAAGTGGAAAGTGTGGATCTCGCAGTGGCGGTTGATTTTTTCGAGTTCGCCTGCGAGCATGGCCGGTGTCAGGTGTTTCGACGCGGTCGCCAGCTTTTCGAGCCTGTTCGGGAAAGAGGTCTCCCAGCATATCGTTTTTATTGAAGGATCGCTGTTTATGTGATCCACAAAATTACTGCAGATACCGGTGTCACCTGAGTATGCGATGGTATCACCGCCATGCCTGATGATGAATCCGAGTGATTCGACGACATGGTCCACTTCGATCGGCAGGAATTCTGTCCCTTCGATCGAAAAAGGCTCATCGAATCTTATCGGCTGGAATTTTATCGTAGGACTTTTCCTGCTCGGAAGTCTCGTGAAATCGGGCCATACAAGATCGTTGAAAATATGGTCCATGATCTGCGTCATAATATTTTCGGTCGTGTATACAGTGAAAGAATGATTCCCGAGCGAAAGCATGAAGTCTGCAAATATCGGCAGATTCTTGACATGATCAAAATGGCAGTGGGTTATGATGACATGTTTTATCGCAAGCAGCTGGTCTGTGTCGAGAGATGACATTATCGAACCCGTGTCGATCACGATAGACGGAGAAACGAGCATCGAGATGCTTTTTTTGTTTTCAAGATCGCTGCCGTAACAGCCGAGCGGGACTATGGAAAGCATTTCATCCTCCGGATACCGAAGCCGGCTGCGTGTCTGCGCGCCGGTTTGGAAAGAGATTAGACGTTTACGACCTCTTTTACTTCAGGAACGAGTCTTTTGATGTGCTGTTCGATCCCCATTTTGAGAGTCATCTGACTCATCGGGCATCCTGCGCAGTGACCCTGAAGAGCGACTTTTACGATACCGTCATCTGTGACTTCCATGAGCTGGACATCTCCGCCGTCCCTCTGAAGTGCCGGACGTACGTCTTCAAGGACCTCTTTTACCTTTTCTTTCCAATCGTTTGCTGCCATTGTGATCTCCCTAAAAATTAAGTAAAAAAACAAAAACGGGGAATTATAGGGACTAAAGAGAGCAAGTCAAGATTAAAAGGTGCTTTGAATGCAGGAGTTTTATTCTCTACTGTTCTTGCCTTTTTGTTTGAAATTTTGATAATTGTCGAGGTGAGGTTTTCAATGGAGGCTTTCATGAAACGTGTGTTTTGTCTGATTTTGGTTTTTATTTCGCTGTTAGCGTTTGTATCCTGCGGCGGCAGAAAGAAAAATGTCATTAAAGAGAAGGTAACGCAGGAAGTTTCTGCCGAGGATGGCGGAACGATCTCGACTTCCGACGAATCGGTTTCGATCGAAGTTCCGGCCGATGCTCTTGATTCGAATACCAAAATCACGATGACTGTTTATGAAACTTCGCAATATTCCGTTTCTGAAGGCGAACAGGTCATGAGCACGGTCGTCGAGTGCGAACCGAGCGGCACGATTTTCAAAAAGCCTATTCTGATCAGGATGACCAATAAGGAAAACATTAAAAATCAGGTCATTACCGCTGCCGTTTTCAATGAAGAAAAAGGGGCGTGGAGCTACAGCAAAACAGGTGCTGCGGTTCAGATAACAGGCAGGGACGAAGCCGGCGATCCGATAATGATGAGTGCAGGCGGCGACCCGATCATGCTGAATGCGGCAGGTGATCCGATAATGATGAGTGACGGCGGTAAGCAGAAAATGCTCAGTGCGGCAGGTGATCCGATCATGGTAACAGCCGCTGGTGATCCTATCATGAACAGCGCGGCGGGAGATCCGATCATGATGACGACAGGTCATTTCACGGCTTACACTTTCATTGCACTCAAGGGAGACTCTGAAGAACAGGAAGATACCGGAGATGCAGAGGAAGATGACGAAAATACCGAACCGGATGAAGATAAAGATGAAGAACCGGTTGCTGTTACGGAATGCGGAAACGGCGTTGTCGAGAAAGGGGAAGAGTGCGATGACGGTGCCGACAACGGCAGATTTTTCTGCGACTACGGTGAAGAAAGCTGCGAACTCTGCTCACTTTCATGTAAGCTGGAAGCCGGCATTACATCATACTGCGGGGACGGCTCAATTGATACTCTGGAAGGAGAAACATGCGATGACGGCGCGGATAACGGCAAATATGCTCACTGCAACGCAGCATGCAGCGGTCCTTCGCGTTACTGCGGCGACGGCATCATCGATGAAGATGAGGGCGAAATATGCGACGACGGTGAAAATAACGACACTTACGGTCACTGCAACGCATGGTGCGACGGTCTTGCTTCTTACTGCGGTGACGGCACGAAGCAGGATGACGAAGCGTGCGATTTCGGCGAAAATAACGGAAAAACCGACTGTGCTTCCGGTGAGACTGACTGCGTTCTCTGCACTACGGAGTGCAGCTTAAAATGCAGGGATAACTATACATTGAGCGGTTCTAAGTGCGTTGCAAATACTCAATCGGCAGCCTGCACAGGTCTGCCTTCTTCAAATGCAGAGTGGAACACAGTCGATTCAATTATGCAGACTTGGAGCGGATCAGCCTGGCTTCCGGCGACAACTGCTGTTTATAATGAAACTGCAAGCGCTAGCGAGTGCCGTTTCAAATGCAAAGAAAACTATTCATGGAGAGATTCTCAGTGCGTTGCAGATACTCGGGTGGCAGCATGCACGGGTCTGCCTTCAAATGCACAGTGGAACACGGTTTCAGAGATAACCCAGACTTGGAGCGGAAGCGAATGGCTTCCATCATCAACGATCGCTTTCTACAGCAGAGAAGACAATGGTGAGGCTTGCAGTTTCAGATGTCTTGACAGTTGCAAGTGGGACGGCAAATGGTGTCTTCCTGAATGCAGCCCGACAAGCGGTACCCCGTGCAGAGATTCGACAAGCGGTCTGACATGGTCGTCGAGATCTGATCAAATGTATTGGAGTTCTGCCGAGTCATACTGCGAAAACCTGACAGAAGGCAACCATGACGACTGGAAAATGCCGAACATTGACGAACTCAGAACAGTTATCAGAAACTGCGACAATACTCAGACAGGCGGAGCCTGCGCTATATCAGATCCAGATCATTTGTCATCATCTGACAATAAAAACTGTTCTTGTGACTCCATTCAGAACAACGAGGGTTATTACAGCAAACTCGGTGATGAAGACGCCATAACTCTTTGGTCTTCCTCTGTCAGATCGGACGATACGAACAGCGCATGGTGCATAACATTCACCAGTGCCTACATATTGAATCTCAATAAAAGTGGTTACAGCCGTAATGTCCGCTGTGTCCGTTCTGCGGAGTGATGCGGAAGTTTTGACATTTGTCACCGAGAGTTTATAAGTAGCAGTTTTAACTTTTTGACAGGAGAAACATCATGAAAAAATTGCTCGACACCGTTTTGTTGCTGGCACTTCCCGCTTCGGGAAAGTCGGAAGTCCGCAGATTTATGGAACATCTCACCAAAAAACAGTGCGAAAACGATATGCACATGGGCGAGACGCTTCAGCTTGACGATTATCCGTATGTTCATTTCATGCACAGGATCGACGATGAGCTCAGCAAACTCGGCTGGCACTATATTTTCTACAAAGGGGCGACGCGTCCTTTCAAGGATCCGATGGAATGGTCGACTCTGATAGAACTTCTCAACGAAGATTACGAAGATCTCGTAAATTCCAACGTAATCAGTGTTCCGTCGGCGGCTCAGTGGCTTTTCGACAGAATGGACAATATCCGCGAAAAACTCGATCTCGGGCGCGAATTCGGGAAGATCCCGTGGGACATCAGAATCGCAGCAGGAAAGGCGATTGAAGCGGAAGTCGCTGAATTTCTCAAAGAAAAAAATGCGACGGCTGCGGCTGACAAAACTAACAAGACTATCGTCATCGAGCTTGCACGCGGCGGTGCGAACGGCGCAAAAATGCCTCTTACCCCTCCGCAGGGCTATGCTTCGGCTTTTGAGATGTTCTCCGAACACATCCTCAACAGAGCTTCGATACTTTACGTCTGGGTAACGCCGGAAGAGAGCAGAAGAAAGAACTACGAACGCGCAAAACCGAACGGCGAGAGCTCGATCCTCAACCACGGCGTTCCGCTTGAAGTAATGCTCGGCGAATACGGCTGCGACGACATGGCTTACCTCATCGAAACGAGCGACAAGCCGAACACGGTAAAAGTCGAGCGCACGGTTACGGTCAAAAAGAAAGGCAAAGAGGTCTTCACGACCAAAAAATGGAATATTCCGGTCGCAAGATTCGACAACCGCGAAGACCTTACGACTTTCATCCGCAAAGATCCGAAAGAGTGGGGCAAGGAAGAGTACAAAAAGATGTACAAAGGTCTTTCCGACGCAATGAAAACGCTTGCTGAACTTTCAAAATAATTATTAATTTCAATGCTTTATCTTTAAAATCATGCTTTACTTCATCTTAACTCTGCTTATTTTCGCTTCTCTTGAAGTCGTCTCGAAACCGCTCATGCCTTACATCGACCCGTTTGCCCTCACTTTCTGGCGGTTTTTCATGGGTTTCGTCTTTTTCCTGCTTTATCCCGGCATGAAGCAACGCTTTGCCGAGATCAGAAACTTCTCGAAAAGCGACTGGTTTTTCCTGTTTTTACTCGGTTTTCTGAACGCTTTCGTCTCTATGAGCCTGCTTCAGCTCGCAGTCAGGGAGAGCACTCCGGCAACGGCGGCGGCGATCTTCTGCTCGAACCCGCTTTTTGTAATGATAATCTCTTCGATCGCAGGTTACGAAAAGATCAGCGCGAGAAAGATCATCGGGCTGCTTATCGGTGTTGCCGCAATATTCGTAATCATGTGGGAAAAAGGCTTTAAGCTGAACTACGGCGCGATCTATGCCGTTTCTGCTGCCGTTATTTTTGCGGGATTTACCGTTCTCAGCAAGAAAACGGTCTCCAAGATCAAGCCGTTTTCGGTCAATTTAGTCTCCTTTTTCTTCGGTATCGTCTCGCTTTCGGTCTTTATGGCACTCACCGGAAAAAGTTTTGCGCTGAATCCGGTTTTCTTTAAAGATTACGCAAAGCTGACAGCCTTTGTTTATCTCGGTTTCATCGTCACAGGCCTGGGTTACGTCACGTTTTTAGCGACGATAAAAAAGTATTCACCTGTCAGTTCTTCGCTTATTTTCATGCTGAAGCCTGCGGTAGCATCGGTTTTTGCCGTCATTTTTCTCGGTGAAAAACTTTCGGCTTATTTCATTGCCGGATTCATCATGCTCCTTCTCGGAACCGGCGCGATAGTTTCGGAAAAAATCTGGAAATAGAGCCGTCTCATCATTTTATGCTTTTACGATTTTGAAATTTCTCTTGGATTTTAACCAAGAAAACTCAAAAAATATAAATTTTATGAAATTTATTTCCAAAAACTGCAAATAAAACTCAAAAAATCGTTGATTTTTGAAATTTCTCAACTAAAATAGAGCGGAAAACTCAAGGAGGTTTCTCATGGAAAACAGGGCAGGAAAAACAGTTAAAAATTTCAGCGGCGAAAGTGCCTACTATTCGTTTTATCCTCAGCCGCTGCCGCCGGATCCGGCGATAGAAATCGATCCGGAAATGATGTCTCTCATTATCGATGCGCATGAAAAAGTCGCGGCTTTAAACAGTGTTTCAAACAGGATACCCAACAAAGACCTCTTTATTTCGATGTATGTGAGAAAAGAGGCGGTTTTGTCGTCGCAGATCGAAGGGACGCAGTGTACTCTCGATGATGTGCTTTATCCCGAAGCTGATGAGAATGCCAACGCCGATGTTTCCGATGTAGTGAACTATGTCAGAGCGATAAATTTCTCGACGCGGAGATTGGCGGAACTTCCGCTTTGCAACAGGCTGATACGCGAAACTCACGCGGTGCTTATGAAAAGCGTCCGCGGATGCGACAAAACTCCCGGCGAATTCCGTGTTTCGCAAAACTGGATCGGTGGAGCCGGCAGCACACTGAAAAACGCAAGATACATTCCGCCGAATCCTTCTGACATGAAAGAATGTATCTCCGATTTTGAAAAATTCATGAATGCCGAAGAGGGGATGGATCTCTTTGTCAAAGCGGCGCTTCTGCACTATCAGTTTGAAACGATTCATCCGTTTCTGGACGGCAACGGCAGGGTCGGAAGACTTCTCGTCACCCTTTTCCTCATGCAGAATCAGGCGGTCTCATCCCCGATTTTGTATCTTTCGTACTACCTGAAATCGAACAGGATCGAATACTACGACAGAATGGCGGAAGTCAGGCGGACCGGAAATTATGAGCAGTGGATCAAATTTTTTCTGCGCGGAGTTGCCGAAACAGCATCCGACGCGACTGAAACGATCGATATTTTAACGGCACTGCACTATAAAAACGAAAAACTTCTCGCTGAAACACAGCGAAATAGCGGGAAAACGCTTGAATTTCTGCATTATCTCGAGCAGAATCCTATCATTGAAACAAAGAAAACCGCAGTCGCACTTAACTATTCCTACAACACCGCGGCGAACTACATCTCACTTTTCTGCGAAAACGGGATCCTTAAACAGACATCGAAATCGGGCAAATCAAGGATCTATTCCTACGAAGACTATCTGAAGATTCTCAGAAAAGGGGTATGATTGCCGGAGCACACGCGGTCCGCGTGCTGAATTGTTGCCGGAGCGCGGGAGGCTCGCCCGCAGGTTGTTCTATTCCTGAAACAAAAGCTTGCCTTTGCTGTCATGCTGTCTACAATACTGCGTTTTTTGTTTAAAAACTAACTTGTTTTGATGCTGGAGGAAAAAATGAAAAGATTTTGTGCATGTTTTGCTGTTTTTGCAGCTTTGATTTTTGTCATCGGCTGCGGCGGCGATACGGACGATGCTCAGTTTCCGGAATGCAGCGCGTCGTCAGGCACACCGTGCAAAGATTCATCAAGCGGACTCATCTGGTCGGCAAGGTCGTCAAGCGGCTATACTTGGAGCAACGCAGTTTCGTATTGTGACAATCTGACGGAAGGCGGCTATTCGGACTGGCATTTACCGAATATAAACGAGTTAAGGACGCTTATCAAAAACTGTGCCGGTTCCCAGACAGGCGGTTCATGTGCTGTTCAGGATCCGAGTTGTCTTTCTTCATCCTGCTATAGCAGCAGTTGTTATTGCAGTTATATGGAAAACAACGGCGGATATTACAGCAAACTTGGAGATGACGACACTGTTTATCTTTGGTCTTCCTCTCCTCGGTCAGATGATACAGATGACGCATGGATCGTGATTTTCTACTACGGATACGTGAGCTACTACTATAAGGCTGACTACAGCAATGTCCGTTGTGTGAGGTAGGCCTTGCAGACCGCATTTTGCGCATTTCCTATGTAGAGACGTGACCTGACACGTCTCAATAAACGTCTCAAAAAACGTTCCTCTCAATCAATCTAATAAAATAAATCTAATTTTGACATTGATTTAATTGAAAATTAAATTAAAATATTCCGATTTTAACGTTGCGCGGTAATGTGTAATGTTTACAATGGATTGTGATAAATTCAAAAACAAATACCGCATAGATTCGGCACGGGCAAAATGGCACGATTACGACGACGGTTTTTATTTTGTGACCATTTGCACAAAAAATCGGGAATATTTTTTCGGAACAATTCAAAACCGTGAAATGATTTTGTCCCCGATAGGAGAATACGCAAAACAGCAGTTGCAGACAATCAACGAACATTATTTATATGCCGAAATCATGTTATGGACGATAATGCCAAATCATATTCACCTTATTCTGTCTATTGACAGCAGCAAGATACCGCACAAAAAACGGGATGTTCCTGTTGTAGGAAATGATAACATCCAGAAAATAGGAGACGTGTCAGGTCACGGAGGAGACGTGTCAGGTCACGGAGGAGACGTGTCAGGTCACAGAGGAGACGTGTCAGGTCACGTCTCTACACCCATTGAATGTGCGGTGCAAGGACAATCGTGGTTATCCAACGTGATATGCCAGTTCAAACAGTCAATAAAAAGGTTTGCAAACCAGCATGAAATTGAATTTGCATGGCAAACCCGTTTCCACGATCACATCATCAGAAATCAGAAAGAAATGGATCTTATCACAGAATATATAGAGAACAACGTGAGAAAATGGGAAGAAGATTGTTTTTACATAAATTTGTAAGACGTGTCAGGTCACGTCTCTACGGGGAAACATGTCGGTTTATTCGCCTCTGCGGACGCAGCGGACGATATCTGAATTGGATTTGCCGCCGAAATTTACGATGCCGTCATAGAAGGTGACATACCATGCGTTTTTCCAGTCATCGGAGGTCGGACTCTTTTTCGCATCACTTGAGGATGTGCGGAAAGAACGGTTCGGCATTCCGGGAAAGTCTGAAGCTGGGCGGTATTTGCCGTAGTTTGCGAGTGAGGCAAGTTCGTTTTTGTTGGGAAGCCTCCAGTCGCTTTTTCCTGCGTATTCAAGGTTTTCACAGGTGGAAAGGGCGTCTGCGAAAGTTTTCACGCTGTCTTTATAGGTCTTCTGCCAGACAAGACCGGTGACTGAATCTTTGACTATTTCGTCTTCGCCGATCTTTTCGGTTTCAAACTGTCCGTCAGGCAGAGGCGTGCCGCGGACGCAGCGGACATGCATATTTTCGCTTTCAGTCTTGACTTTGTGGCTTAAAAATCCTCTGTCGAAGCGGACGAACCACGCTTTGTTCTGATCTGCATCTGCAGTTGAGGCGAAATCGGCGGAAGTCCAGAACCATTCGTCGGTTGTGCCGGGGAAAAGATCTGTATTTATCGCTGGATCGTATCTGCCGTTGTCAACGATCGAAAGGAGCTCCTTCGGTGTCGGAAGACGCCAGCCGTAACTTCCGGCGTATTCTTTTGCGCACTCTTCCGAAGCCTGCTGCCAATCGACATTTTTTGTGATTTTCTGCTGCCATTCAAGCTTGAGGTTCTCGTCAAAAACGATCTTTTCTTCCCCGCTTCCTTTGACCGTGAATTTCTGCGGGATGCATGTTCCTTTTTTTGCATACTGCGCATCCTGGCCGAAGAACGCTTCGCCTTCATCCGGGCAGGTGATCTCGGCTGTTTCGCTGTAGCATTTGGTCTGGCCGGTGCAGATGTTGCCGAAAACGACGGGGATGTCGGGTATCACGATGCCGGTATCTTCATCGTCAGTCGTGTCGGGATCATCGATCGGATCTGTAGGGTCGGGATCATTTTCCGATGTGTCTGCATCCGATGTGTCGGGATCGTCGGAATCATCAGGATCATTTTCCGATGTGTCAATATCGGATATTTCGATATCGTCCGGATCGTCCTGTTCCGGTGCGGTATCGTTTTTGTCCTCGTCGTTTGATGTTTCGTCGGGAAGAGTGTCAATGCTGTTGTCAGCGTCCTGCGATGTGTCGCTGTCTGTGTCAGTCAGTTCTTCCCCGTCATCGTTGCTGGAACAGGAAAAGAGAAGAAATACCGATAAGATCAAGGTGAAGATCAACAAACTTTTTTTCATTTTTATCTCCAAAAATTGCGGTTATTTGATCTTGCGGACGCAGCGGACCATTCCGGTCAAAGTTTTTTTCTGGTTTAAGATATTGGTATTCTTGAAGTAGATATACCATGCCTTGTCGTGATCTTCGTCTGGAACTGATGAAGACCAGAGATAGACCGAGGCGTCTCCGAGAAGGCTGTACGAGCCGTCGGTTTTGTCTCCGCATCTCTCGATCCCGAGAGCGTTCGTCGTGCTCGTGCACAAATTTATGTCATAGCACTTCGGGTTTGCGGTGGAGTAGGAGGCTGTGCATTCGTCGGTAACGTTGCAGGCGCCGCCGGCAGCAGTCTTCTGGCAGTTGCGGACAAGCGTTCTGAGTTCGCTGATCGTCGGCATTCTCCAGTCTTCAAAGCCGCCTTCAGTCAAGCCGTTGCAGTGGCTTCCTGCTTCAGCCCATTTCTTGTTCTGAGAGGTCGCCGAAGACCATATAAGTCCGGTCGCTGAATCTATGCACGGTTTCGCGCTTGCCGGGCTGCATTCAGGAAAAGACGGCTGTTCCGGAGCTGAAGTGTCTCCGTCATCGTCAGGCTGGGAATCGCCGGAATCCGTGTCGCTGTCATCGTCACTGTCCGTTGTATCGTTGTCAGAAGTGTCGGAGTCTGAATAGGAATCATCAGCCGCTTCATCGGAGTCTTCGGTAGGATCGGTGTTTTCTCCGTCAGGCTGTGGATCGCCTGAATCAGGCGTTGTGTCGGGATCATCGGCATTTTCCGTTATGTCGTTATCCGTTATACCGGTATCCGATGTGTCGGCATCGTTGTTTTCAGATGCGGTATCGGTTTTGTCATCGTCGTTTGTGGTTTCGTCGGGCACAGTGTCTGTACTGTTGTCAGCGTCCTGTACTGCGCTGCTGTCGGTGTCCGCAAGTTCCTCCTCGTCATCGTTGTGAGAGCATGAAAAAGCAAAAAAAACCGATAAAACCAGAATGAAAAGCAGTTTAAATTTTTTCATAAGTGCCTCCGTCACAAAAACTATCTCCGATTTCGGGCTTATATATAAAAAAATACTGAAATCAAAGAAAAAGAACGGTTTTTTTGCTAAAAACTTAATTGTTATTAAAATATAATGTTTTTGGTTTATGGAGATACGATGGAAAAGGACAAAGTTTTAAAAATCAAGGACGACGTCGCTTGCCGGCGCTCTTTTGACGGCACTCTTGTCGCAGTTTCTCCGGAATCGGACAAAGTGGTGACTTTGAATGAATCCGCGGCCGAGCTCTGGTCGCTTATTGACGGGAAGCGCACTGTCAAGGAGATCATCGTACTTTTTGCGGCCCGTTTCGAAGTCGAAACTCTTGACGAATTTTCCGTGATCGAAAATGATGTCATTGAAATCGTTGAGAAATTTTTGGAAAAACAACTTGTGGAAATAATTTGATGCTGAGGTGTGGTATGAGTTCAAAACGGAGATTTTCAACACTCTTTTCCGTATTGTTTCTGATTTTTATCCTTGTTTCGTGCAGCGGAGGAAACAGTAAAAAATGCGTTGAAGACAAAGAGTGCGGATATGGTTCATACTGTTCGATGGAAGAAGGCAAGGATAAAGGAAAATGCACAGGTTTTGAGGAAGATGATTATAAGATCGCGATAACTTCACCTGAAGACGGAGCGCATCTCTGCGGAAAAGTCACGGTGGAAGTCGCTCTCGGCGAAGTTTCCGAAAAACTTCATGACGGAATGGATATCGTTCTTTCTGTAGCTAAAGGGAAGAATATGGAAACTTTGAAGAGTCTCCTTTCGGAACAGACAGCCGCTTTCGAGATCGATCTTTCTGAAAAAGGTGAGTATAAACTTTCAGCTTTTTTGCTCCTGAATCCTTATGTTAAGGCTGAAATAACTCTGACCTGCGATTCCGATCCTGAACCGGAAGACGACAGTGATACGACACCCGATGATGACGACGACACTGAGCCTGCTGATGACGATGCTGACAGCGACAGCGATAATCCGGTAGATGACAGCGACAGTGATACCGGACCGAAAGAAGCGAAGCCGGTTGCAGAGATAACTTCGCATCCGCAGGCTGTTTCATCGGTCGCTACGGCTGAATTCACATTCGAATCCGATATCGAAGAGGCGGCTTTCCGCTGCAAGATCGATGCGAACGAGTGGGAAAACTGCACCTCGCCGAAAGTTTACGAAAATCTTACTGAAGGAGACCATCAGTTTTCTCTCAAGGCCGTAAATGTCGGCGGAACTGAATCCGACGTGGTTTCTTTTTCGTGGAAAATCGATTTTTCGATCGCGAATATCGAGATCCTCGCTCCGTGGAATAGCGACAAACTGGGAAACGGTGATGCCGATACCTGCAAGGCGAACAACTACGGCGCAGTAGTCAAAGACGGTAAGATCTATGTCGGAACGACGCAGAATGCTATTCACGGTGAAGATGCTTACGGCGTCTGTTTCAAAGTCGGTTTTGCAAACACTGCTGCAGGTGCAAAATTCAATGTTTATACAAAAAACGGCGAAGAGTGGTCGCCTGTCTGGGAGGGAACACTTACCGAGAGTGGTGTCGAAAACGGTTTCATAATGATGAGCGGACTTGTGCTCAATAAAGGTGAAAACACTGTGAAAGTCGTTGTCGGCGGCAAGTCTGAAGATATTCCGGATGCCGAATATATCCAGAAGATCATTGTCGTGACTGAAAGTCCGGAGATTGCGTGGGCGTTCCCGTTGGACAACAAAATCTTTTCTCAGAGCACTTTTTCCTCTGGGATTTTTGCGACTTTCAATATCACTGATTCGATTCCCGGGCTTGAAGTAGAGCTTTTTGAAGTAGATACGGTGATCACCTCTCTCAAAACAGGCAGATTCGGAGCCGAATCGCTTTCTTTTGTAGACCCAACGCTTGCTGATTCCTGCTCTCCCAGGGTCTTCCGCGCGGTGCTTTACGATACTCTCAACGACAAAACGGTCGATTCAGGCAACCGTACTATAACTTTCGATGTCAATTCGCCTTCTATTGATGCGGTTTCCGTTGTCGGGAAAAACGGTGAGGAGATCGTTTCGACCGTCAATGCGGTGCAGAATCCGGTAACGGTCAGCATCAGTGTCAGCGATGCGGCGAATGTCACGGGAGACGGAAACAGAACTGTCACTTTATATACCAACGGCGGCAGCGGAACTCCGAATAAAGTCCTTGCGACGCAGTCAAATGCAGGCGCTTCGGTCGTTTTTAAAGATATCGAACTCAGTGAGGCGAAGCACACTCTCAAAGTCGAAGTAAAAGACTGCACCGGCAATATTTCATCAACCACTCTTGATCCTGTCACGGTAAGTACGACCAATCCGGTTCTCGCGGTCGTATCTCCGAAAGGCAAAGGTGACGATTCGAGATGGCTCGTTATGAGTGATGTCGAGCATCTCGAAGGGGCAAGCGTGGCAGAGTTTGCCCACAGCCTCAACGGTGTAAAAATGAAGATCGTTTCTGATAAAATCCTTAGTGAGATCGTTGAAGTCAGTCATGTTTTCGGTTCGGTCGAAATCGTTATTACGGACTTGGCGACTCTTTCAGATGACAGGCAGAATATCGTTGTCAATTTGCCGGATCTCATAGACGGCAGACACCAGTTCATAGTCAAAGTCCTCGATTTCGCGGGGAATCCCGGAAAGATAGGCGGCGGAGATGAAGAATACTACGAAGTCGATATCACCGCTCCGATGATAAATTCGCTTGCTTTCGATACGGAAAACTATCCGGTAAAAATGACGATCGATCTTTCAAATGCCGCGCCTGAGACCTCTTATACTCTCGTTGCGACAAAAGGGGAAAGTGTAAAAACATGGCACGGGGTCATTACGGAAAACGGCGTTTTTGAAAAGACGCTGCAGCTTTCAAAAGGTGAGTGGAGCGCAGATCTCACACTTACGGACGATCACGGAAACGTTACTGCTTCAGTCGGAAACACGTTTGAGGTAACTCACGATGTTCCCGAGATCACTTTGAAGAAAGCAGACGGCGTCACGGTCATGAACGTCACTCATGAGGCAAAACCGGTATGGTTCGGCCCGGCTGAACTTGAAAACTGTGCAGAATCTTCGTGCAAAGCTGCTGTCAGGATCTATGCGGCTCAGGGAACGGAAGTAGGTTACGAGATCGGTTCTGTAAGCAATACTGTCACGATAGGTGCGGCAGGTTATGAGACCGTCGGTCTTCCGCTCAATCTCGTTGCTGTTTCGGAACTTTCGATAACATCAGGCCTTTACAGCGAGACCTACTATCTTGCTGCGACAGACAGAACTCCCGGCGTATATGTCGCGAGCCCGAAAATATGTCCTAAATCGGCTGAATACTGCAGCATTTACGAGCTTACGGACGATCCTTCGACCGAAGAGACAGAGCTCGCCGAACTTGGTTTCGGATATGATGACGACCTTACTCCGGGAGACGGAATACTTAATTTCAAGGCCGGATCGGCGATAAAATTCACGGTCCAGAATTCTGTGACCGGCGGCTTTATGGAGATCGAAAACGCACCTGCCGGTTTCGAATATGCTAAGGTTTCCCTTGTCAAGATGCAGGGGGACGCTATTCCTGAAAACTACTATTCTGCCGATTTCTCGAATCTGGCAGTTCCAGACACGAATATGAACGGTCAGACTGATTACGACCTTGTTTTCGTTCTCAAGACTGAAAGCGGATTCGTTCAGAGATATTCCGTTCCGCTTCACGTCGATCTGGCGCTTCCTGAGCCTGTAACGGCCGCGGCATCCGCATCGACTGCAGATGCTCTTCTGGGAAAACTTAATTTCGCGTGGGATCCGCTTGCAGCAAAGCCTTACGCTTACGAAGTGCGCTACCAGAGCTATGACGAAGGAACATGTTCTATAGTCGATGAATTCGACAGTGCGACTGTTCCGCTCACTGAATTTGCGGGAAAGATCACGAAACCTCTCGATACGCAGATGAGCTACAACTTCTTCGTAAATGCGGTGACGAATGCGGCGGGAACGCTTACGGCAGACATCCACAAAAACGGAAACAGCTACTGTGCGGCAGTCGTAGCGGTCAATGCGGTCCTTGCGGATGACGGCAGAGTCATGGCTAAGAATTTTGGTGAGGTCAATGCAGGCTCGGTCAAAGATTTCGGCACTCTCAAAATGGAGTGGACCAATATTTATGAAAATTCGAGCGGTTACCACAATTTCAGACTTAAAATCATCGGAGATGTCGATAACGACGGTTTTGAGGACTACGCTATTTCAAACCGCTACAAGTCGGATTCAGGTATAGACAACCAGTATAACGGTTTTGTTGATATCTATTCGGGTGCCGGCCATACGCTTATAAAATCGTTCCGCGGCACAATCGGTTCAACAGAAATGGTTGGTCAGGATATTTCGTCAAAAGCAGATTTCAACGGTGACGGTTTCAAAGACTTTGCTTACACCAATTATAAGGGAAATGTTTTTGTTTTCTTCGGAACAGAGGACGGAATCGATTTTGAAGGAACTCCTTTTTCTTTCAGGGCAAAAGATGCTTCGAATCAGGCAAACAGAGGGCTTGCAACTGGAGATTTTGACGGTGACGGTTGTGATGATATTTTAATTACAGCACCTTCGAAAAATGTCGGGGATTTCAGCAAAGCCGGAGAAGTTTATGTTTACTTAGGCTGCAAGGAAGGCGGTTTTGTAGGCGAAGAACCCGATCTTACATTCACAGGTAATGCAACTGATGCAAAAGTCGGCAATTCAGGCATGATGGATGTAGGAGACCTCAATGATGACGGAAAAACTGATTTCGTTTTAGGTTCTGACAACGCACTCTATATACTTTACGGCGGCACTTCCGAAGGTTCACTTACTCCTAAATTCAAATCTCTTTCCAGCCCTGGATTGTATATGAGTAAAGGTGATTTCAACGGTGACGGAATAACCGATTTTGTTTATAATTACGATACAGATGAAAAAAGTGAAACAAGGATTTACTACGGCTCAATCAGCGGTATAAATTCTAAACCAGATATGACTATAAACGATTTTTCTGCTATTTACGATAATTACGGTTTTACTCCTTCGTCCAATGTTGTTGCCGTTGCGACAGAAGCGAAAGATCTCAACGGTGACGGAGCAGATGATTTGGTAATTACTTCTTCAACCGGTGTGCTTATTTACTACACCTATACTGATGGTGCGACTGGTGCAAAACAGCTTAGAACGCAGCCTTCGGTTTTCGAGGTGTTTTCTTATCAAACAGGTTCCAACCCAAAATTGATGATGCTTGACGATGCTATAATTTATTGTAACAATGCGAAAGCGGCAGGAAACTGCGAAAGATTGGATTTTTAATTTTTATTTATGGGAGGATATTATGAAAAAGAATTATCAGAAACCTGAAATTATCGAAGAGATCGAACTTGACAGAAAGGTGGTCTACGCGAGTGAGTGTGTTCCGACAGAAGATGATCCGTTTAAATGTGACTAACGATGTCCCCTGTTTCCGAGACGCTTCAAGTTCAGCGCGAGTTGTACTCGGCTGAAAAAGGTCTCATCGTTCATTCGAGTTCTTTTGAAAAAAACGGTTTCGCCTTTGTCTGCGGCGGAGTCTGCGGAATAGGTAAATCGACTCTTTGCTTTAAACTGAAAGAATTGTTCAACCCCATCAACGATGACAGAAGTCTTCTTGAATTTGCTGATAGCGGCATAATCGTAAGCAGTTTCTGGGATCAGAACGAACAAAATTTCAGCACGAAAAAATATCTCGTGAATCAGGAGCTCACGGCAAAACTGAGGGCGTTTCTTTTTGTTGCCAAAGAGTTCGAAAAAGAGACTTACCTTGAAAAACTGACTGACAAGGCTCTCATCTGGAAAAAGCTTCTATTCTGCGCCGCGCCTCCTGCGGAAGGGGAAAACCAGCTTTTCGGGCACTACTTTTCGATGCTTGAAAAACTGATGTCACAGACTGAATTTTTTATTATTCACCACAATCTCAAAGACTCTCCTGAATTTGTCGCCAAAAGGCTTCTTGAGATAGGTTAGAGAAAGATCACTCTTTGTTTTTTTCGATCATTTTTTTGATTTCAGCGAGACCTTCGGCGCAGTCGGAGCTGTTGAAGAAGCGGCAGTTTCCTTTTGCTGCGACCGGAACGATCTTCACGACTCTTGTCGGACTTCCTGAAAGACCGAGTTTTTCAGGATCACATCCGGCTTCCTGCGCACTCATTATTTCAGGCTCGTAGGAAAAAGCCCGTATCGCATCGCTCAAAGAAGGCATTCGTCTGTTGTTCGAGCCCTTCCTGACAGTGAGAATGAGAGGAAAGTCTGCGGAAAGGGTAAGTTCTTTGTTGTCGAATTCGCTTTTTACGGTCAGTGATCTTTCCGAGATGCTGACTATTTCAGTGATATAGGGAATCATCGGGATCCCCAGCATCTGCGCGGTCTCTCCAGGTACCTGAGCGGTATCGCCGTCTATTGCCTGACGCCCGCAGAGGATGATGTCGGGGGTTCCGCAGGCCTTTTTTATGCCGCAGGAAAGGGCATAAGCGGTGGCCCGGCAGTCAGATCCGGCAAAGGCTTTGTCGCTCAGGATGACACCTTCATCTGCACCGAGAGCGACGGCACGCCGGATAACAGCTTTTGCGCTCGGCGGCCCCATCGTTATGACGGTGATCTTTGTGTTCTTGATCTGTTTTTTTATCGCGACAGCTGCTTCGAGAGCGTATTCGCAGTAAGGATTCAGGATCGATTCGACCCCTTTTCTGATGAGCGTTCCCTTTTCTTTGTCTATCTTTATTTTGTCGGTCCTCGGGACCTGTTTTATGAGCACGGCGATATTCATCTTATTTTGAGATTCCTCAGTTCGCAGTTGTGAAGAAAATTTTTTATTTTTAAAGCTGCTCCGGCTTCGGGAGATGATACGATAAGTCGGGCGAGTGATTTTGTCTTCTGGTCGAACATCTTTGCTGCAAGCGATCTTGTCGCAGGTACCGGCCTGAATCCGTTTTTGAGGAGCTGGAAAAAGCGCTTTGTCGACCATGTGAGAACGGTCGTGCCTGAAGGAAGTTCCGAAAAGTCGGAAAAAGTTCTTCCTCTTGCTCCCAAAAGTCTGATGAGCTGCGCAGTCCTTTCGGAAGATGTGTATGAGTCTGCTGCCTTGTTTGGTGAATAGATAAAGATCTCTGCATGCTTTCGGCTGGGAAGAAGCGAGTCGTAAAAGCGGATGAGCGCTTTCGTGAGCTGCAGCGGGCTTCTGAAGAAGCGGAGATAACGCACCGGGACCGGATCCGGCGGGGCATCTATCGCCAAAGTGCCGTCAAATTCAGGAAAGCACGATACTTTTGCAGCAGGGCGGCAGTTTTTTTCAGGCTCCGGAAAATCCAAAAACGACGCCTCGTGGAATCCCAGGTCAAGTGCGCCTCTGACGACCGAAAGGCCGGATTCCGGAGCAAGCCTGCCGAAAGAAAAGAAAGTTTTTCTCTTCCTGAAAAGGGCTTTTCTGATGTAGAAACATTCCGGGATGAAACTCTCTTCAACAAAGAAAAGAGTCTCTTCTTTTGCATCGTTGATTATCCTGTCGAGGATCATCTTCTGTATCGAAAGAAGAGCCGCCGGACCGGTCTTCCCGTCGCGCAGATAGGCCTTTTCAAGCGGATCCGCCTGGGTTTTGTCGAAGACGAAAAAGTCGGAAATGTCTTCCGTGATGATGCATTTTTTCACCGGAAAAAGTTCGGAACTTATCCCTGAGAGAGCAAGATGGGCGCTTATTTTCAAAGCATCCGGCCTATTTGAAAAATAAATTATGTTTGCTGTGTAACTCATTGTAATTACTTGATAAAGTTTGTAAGATCAAAGATCTTCGCCAAAATGAAGACTATTCCCGCGGCAAAGTAGAGTATTCTGTAAAAACTTCTCTCGGCAAGGAATTTCGCCTGCAGAGAAGCTCTTTTCATTGTGCATATTTTGAAGATCACATGGATACAGCCTGCGATCATGAACGGAAAAGAGACTTTTAAGAGTTCTTTTTCGATCAGTGAAAGGGCGGAAATATAGAGCGCCGCTGCAAGAAAAAGGAGAAGGGAGACCTTTTCCCATGCCGAAACTCCGAAGCAGACAGCACCTGTCTTTATCCCGCTTTTTTTATCGGCATCGTGGTCTATGAGCTCATGGTTTATGTGCCCTGCCGAAAAAAGAAGGGCAAAATAAACTGATACGGCTGCGCTCCCTCTGTCAAGCGGGGCTAAAACCGTGTATCCCATGAGGAAATGGATGATCTGACCGATGAAGTGTATCAGCGTCCCGAGCAAAGGCCGGTATTTGAACCCTTTTTTGGGGAACGAATAGATGCACCAGAGAAGGAAACTTACGGCTGCAAAGAGCGCGAGCACAGGCCTTATCAGGAAAAAAAGAACGAGCGAAAGAACGAGCGAGACCGAGAGAGTGACTATGAATGAAGTCTTTACCCCTTTCAGGTCGGAGAGGCGCGAGTTGTGGCAGTCGTCTTCACTTCCAGCAAGGCCGTTGAACGCATAGATGGCAGTGAAGAGAGAAAATATAGCCGCAACAAAGAGAAAAACCGGAAGTGAAAAAAGCTGATCTGCCGATCTGAAGGCGAAGAAAAGACCTATCATCGGGAAACCGAGAAGGATCGAGACTTCGGCAAAACGCGCCGATTTTATGAAAGCCAGAAGTTTGTTCATGACTCAGGTCATTCCTTTTCATCCCTGATCCCGAGCTTGCTCATGCGGTATCTGAGCATCCTTTCTGTCAGATTGAGCAGAACGCAGGTGTCGTGGCGGTTGTAGTTCGTCTTTTTGAGGGCTTCAACGATGTAGCGTTTTTCGATCCCTGATAAGATCTCGTCAAGATCCACATTGTGCGAAAGGTCGATCTCGAAAGGATTTCCTCCGGATGGCTGCCTGTTTTGTGAAGAGGTCGCTTTTTCGATGCTGATCTCCGAGACAAGCCCGTCGCGTGCGAATATCGTGCCGCGTTCGATGATATTTTTGAGCTCCCTGACATTCCCGGGAAAGTTGTAGCGGTTGAAAAAATCAAGGATCTCGTCTGAAAATCTGAAGTTTGTCCCTGTTTTTTTCGAGAACTGATCCAGGAACATTTCAGCAAGAGGCATTATGTCGGCGCGTCTTTCCGCAAGCGGCGGAATGTAAAGCTCGATAACGTTCAGGCGGAAGTAAAGGTCTTCGCGGAATTTTCCTTTTTTGATCTGCTCCTGAAGGTTTTTGTTGGTCGCGGCGATGAGGCGGACTCCCGTCGGGATTTTTTCTGTGCCTCCGACCCTCGTGAAAACCCTTTCCTGAAGCACTCGAAGCAGCTTCACCTGCATATTTTCACCGAGTTCGCCGATCTCATCTAAGAAAAGCGTGCCGTTCCCGGCGACTTCGAAATAACCTTTTTTTGTCTGATATGCGCCGGTGAAAGAGCCCTTTTCATGCCCGAAAAGTTCGCTTTCAAGAAGATTCTCAGGGATCGCACCGCAGTTTATCGGATACCATGGAAGGTCGCCTCTGCCGCTGTTTTTGTGGATGAAGTTCGCAAGGACCTCCTTTCCTGTTCCGCTGTCTCCGGTAATGAGGACTGTGCTGTCGGTCGGAGCTATGCGGAGGGCGAGTTCGAGGATCTTTTTCATCTGCGGACTTTGGGCGATCATGCCGCTTTCTTCCGGCATGTTCCGTGTTTCGGTATCCGGTTTCGCCGCCGGAGTTTTCGGCGGTTCCTCGTTTTTTTTCATCTGTGAGGCCGATGCAACGCACTTCTTCACGATGTCGCGTATCTCCGCAACATTGAAAGGTTTGCTGACATAGTCGACTGCTCCCAGTTCTATCGCCTTTATCGCCTGTTCCGTCGATGCATAAGCTGTGATCACGATGACCTGAGATCTCGGACTCGTGTGAAGGAGTTCGTTCAGTAGATCGATGCCGTCTATTGCTTCAGGCATATTGTAATCCATCAGGATCACCGTGAAATTTTCTTCTTTCAGCTTGCGCAGCGCGATTTCGCCGTTTTCTGCAGTCGTGACGTCGTAGCCGTCCTTTTTCAGCAGTATCTGGAGAAACTGACGCATGCTGAGTTCGTCGTCGATAACAAGAATCTTAACTTTTTCAGAATTTTCCATCATTTAACCTTGATTCCGAAATCTATAATAATTCTCGCACCTTTTTCGGTGTTCATGGCTTTTATCTTGCCGCCGTGTTTTGTGATGATCCTATAAACGAGAGCAAGTCCGAGACCTGTCCCGCGCTTTTTTGTTGAAAAAAACGGGTCAAAAATTTTGTCGATATTTTTTTCGTTGAAACCTGAGCCGGTGTCGTCAAAATAGAGTTTGAAAGAGTTTTCGGAAAGTTCCGAGAATATGTTGATTTCTCCTTCGTCATTCATCTCTTCAGCGCTGTTTGTCATTATGTTCCAGAAGACCTGTTTCAGCTTTTCGGCGTCTCCGAGAACGGAAAATTCATCGACTTTGCAGGTTATTTTTACTTTCGGATGTCCGAGTCTGAAAAGTGTCACGACATCTGTCAGGATCGAACTCGGAACGCATTCCATAAGTGTGTATGAAGTCTCTTCGGTGTATCTGAAAAGTGAATCGAGCAGGGTCTTTACGCGTGTTCCTTCACGGCGGACGATCTCGATGAGCTCCTCCGATTCGGGCTGGCTCTCTTTTATTTCTGAAAACATCAGTTCGCTTGCTCCGATGAGGCTTGTGAGGGGATTTTTGATCTCGTGGGCTATCGTTGCCGTGAGTTTTCCGATAGTTGCCAGCTTTTCCTGAAGTTCGAAACTTTCCTCCTGCTTTCTGATCGCAGTAAGATCTGAGAATATAATGACTTTCTGGTTCTCGATGTAGGGCATCACGGTGTAGGAAAGCCAGAAATCGCCGATCTTTTTCTCAGACCACGCGCCGTTTGAAGCGGTGTCCTTCGTTGCTTCGGCAAGAAATCTGTCAAGGATATCTTCGAACTGTTCCGCGTATCTGTTCACATAAAATTTCGCCGTTTCGTCAAAGATCACGATACCGATATTTATCTGCGAAAATATCGCGAAGAAATGCTTCTGCATCTCTTTGTTCCTTAGTGTGGACTCGATAAGTGAACTGTTCGCCTGCCGGAAACTTTTCGTTATCCTGCTTGCTACGAAACCTGTGAATGAGAAAAAGAGAAGGTAGGTGAAAAGCCGCGAAAAATAGGACTCCCACGATGCTGTGTAGGTCTTCACGAGTTCTGAGGTTATGAGCGGAAGAAAGTCGAATTTGATGCACATGCCCTGCAGGAGAAGCAGAGTGAATGCGTAAAGTATCGTGACCGCCGCCCCTTTTTCCCGCATGAGGATCCCCGCGTAAACGATGTTTATGATTATGACATAAAGGTAGGGGGAACTTATTCCGCCGCTGATGTATGAGACCATGACCCAGAATGTGATCTCCACGATGAACTGCATATAGGCGAAAAGTGTAAGATACTTTTCACGGATAAAACGGCCGAAGATCAGCGAGGCGATGTTGAATACGAGTATTATGAACGATGAAAGGAGAAAGCATTTGTTTGCAAATGAGAAGATATCGGTATTCTCGCGGATGAACGGGAAAAGAAAGAATGAAAATATGACGGTGAAAACGAAGAAGAAACGGATTACGAGGTAATAATTCAGGTGGTTGCGGAACTCGTCCGCCGAGAGACGGCTCATCCGACAGCTTTACCCATGCTGAACATCGGAAGATACATAGCGACCATCATCGTTCCGACGATACCGCCGATAACGACCATGAGGATAGGTTCGATCATGCTGGTGAGACCGTCGACCGCGACATCGACCTCTTCTTCGTAGAAGTCCGCGATCTTGTTGAGCATCGTATCCATCGCACCTGTCGCCTCACCGACACCGATCATCTGAACGACCATCGACGGGAAAACGCCTGCTTCGGTGAGCGGGGTCGTCATGTCGCTTCCTTCGATGACTTTCTGTCTGACGAATATGATAGCCTTTTCGATCATCAAATTACCAGAAGTTCTCGAGACGACTTCAAGCCCGTCGACAAGCGGAACACCGGAACTTACAAGGGTTCCAAGAGTTCTCGTGAATCTTGCAACGGCGGATTTCCTGATCAGATCTCCGACGATAGGAGCGTTGAGGGCGTATCTGTGGAACGCAAAACGGAATTTCTGGTTTTTCATTGCCGTCCTGAATCCGAAAATAACGGCAACGATCCCTCCGATCACGAAAAGTATGTTTTCCTGGACCCAGTTACTCATATCGACGATGACCTGCGTAAGTCCGGGAAGCTGCTGTCCGTTGCTCATGAACATCGTTGCAAAGGTCGGAACGACGTAGTAGAGAAGGACTATCGTAATTACGACTGTCGCAGTAAGGACGACTGCCGGATACTTCATCGCGCTCTTGATCTTTGCCGTGGTCGCTGCGTTCTTTTCAAGGAATATCGCGAGACGGTCAAGGATCGTATCCAGGATACCGCCGACTTCGCCTGCTGCAACGAGGTTGACGTAAAGATCTGTGAAAACCTTGTGGTCTTTGAGCGAATCACTGAGCGATTTACCTTCTTCGACCGAATTTTTGACCTTTCTCAGAATGCTGCGGAAATAGGGTGTCTCGGACTGTGCCGCAAGGATCTCCAGACCCTGGATGATCGAAAGACCGGCGTTGATCATCGTTGCAAACTGACGCGTGAAGATAACGAGTTCTTTCGGCTTCATGCCTCCGCCGCCGAGCTCTATTTTCGTCCAGTCCTTTTTCAGGGAATCGACTCTGACACCCTGCGCCAGCAAGGCCTGTCTTGCCCCTTTTTCGTCATCGGCATCGATCGATCCTTTGACCGTTTCTCCTTTTTTGTTGACACCGGCATACTTGTAAAAAGGCATTTTTACCTCCTCGTTTGGTTGGTTCTTGCCAGAATCGCCTGAAACTCATCCAGATGCGGGACTAAGTTCAAAGCTTCATCCATGCTGATGATGTCGTTCTTTACCAGTCTCGCCAGATCCTGCGTCATTGTCTGCATTCCGCTGTCGTTCTGGCCCGACTGCATGCTGGAGTATATCTGCTGAAGTTTTTCTTCGCGGATGAGGTTTCTTATCGCAGCGTTCGGGACCATGACTTCGCAGGCGATGACACGGCCGCCGCCGTATTTTTTCGGGATGAGCGTCTGTGCGACGATACCCTGAAGAACGAAACTGAGCTGAGCTCTGACCTGGTTCTGCTGGTTTACAGGGAACATATCAATGATCCTGTTTATCGTTTCGATCGTGCTGTTCGTGTGGAGCGTTGCAAGCGCAAGGTGACCTGTTTCAGAGACGCTGAGCGCGGTCGTCATAGTCTCGATATCACGGATCTCGCCGATGAGGACGATATCCGGGTCCTGCCTGAGGACAACGCGGAGAGCCGATGCGAAAGATCCTGTGTCGGCACCGACTTCACGCTGGTTGACGATGCAGTTTTTATGCGAGTGTATGAACTCGATAGGATCTTCGATCGTTACGATGTGTCCGTGACGGTTGCGGTTGATGTAGTCGACCATTGAAGCAAGGGTGGTCGACTTTCCGCTTCCGGTAGGTCCCGTGACGAGAATCAGCCCTTTCGGTTTCTTTGCAAGCTCTTCGACTATCGGCGGCAGACCAAGCTGTCTGAAATCGAGGATCTTGTAGGGGATGACACGGATTGCGGCACTGACAGCGCCTCTCTGCATGAAGATGTTGGCTCTGAAACGGCTGAGGTTCTTCACGCCGAAACTGAGGTCGATCTCATTCTTTTCCTCAAAGATCTTTTTCTGTTTTTCAGTCAGGATGCTGTATGCAAGCCTTTTTGTTTCAACAGGAGAGAGCGGCGGCACATTGACCGGTCTCAAACTTCCGTCGATCCTGAGTTGAGGCGGTGAACCGCTTGTGATGTGAAGGTCTGAAGCTCCCTGTTCGATCATCAGAGAGAGCAGATCCTGCAATGAAACTGTAGCATTTGGATTTTCCATTTTTTACCTCTATGCGTTTTCATCGGGTGCCGTGTTTCTCAAAACTTCGGCTATACTTGTTGTTCCTTCGAGAAGTCTCAGGTTCGCGCTCATCCTCATGGTCTTCATGCCGAGCTTTATCGCGAGTTCCTTGAGTTCCATCGAGCTTGCGCCGTTCAAAATGGCGTCTTTGATCGGGTCTGTCATCTTCATGACTTCATAGAACGCGATTCGGCCTTTGTAACCCGTTCCGTTGCACACTTCGCAGCCTTTGCCCTGATAGATCTGGTAACCGTCCGCGATCTGTTCTTCCTTGATCCCGAGCTTCAGAAGCTCCGATTTCGGCACGTCTATCGGTTCTTTACAGTTGTAGCATATCTTTCTGCCGAGACGCTGAGCCATGATGCAGTTGACTGAGGATGTGACAAGGAAACTCTCAACACCCATGTTGATGAGACGGGTGATGGTCGAAGGTGCGTCGTTCGTGTGAAGGGTACTCAAAACCATGTGGCCCGTGATAGCCGCTTTTACCGCGATGTCGGCCGTTTCGAAGTCTCGGATCTCACCGACCATCATGATATCAGGGTCCTGACGGAGGAAAGATCTGAGTGCCGAAGCGAAGGTGAGACCTACCTGCTCGCGGATCGCGACCTGGTTGATACCTTCGAGGTTGAACTCGACCGGGTCTTCTGCCGTTGAAATGTTGACATCGTCTTTGTTGAGGTCGGAAAGGGCGGAGTAGAGCGTCGTGGTCTTTCCGGAACCGGTAGGACCTGTAACGAGCATCATTCCGTAAGGTTTGTATATCGCTTCTTTGAAGATTTCGAGCTGGTCGGGGAAGAAGCCGAGCTTGGTCATGTCGAGCTGAAGGTTGCTCTTATCGAGAAGTCGGAGAACGACTTTTTCGCCGAAAATGACAGGGCAGACCGAAACACGGAAGTCCATATCCTCTCCCTGGCCGATCTTGATCTTGATACGACCGTCCTGAGGGATACGTTTTTCCGCGATGTCGAGGTTCGCCATGACCTTGAGCCTTGCTACGATCGCATCCATCGTGTTTCTCGGCGGATGGACGACATCATAAAGGACACCATCCATTCTGAGACGGATCCTGAAGCTCTTTTCGTAAGGCTCGACGTGGATATCTGATGCCTTCTTCTTGATCGCGTCAAGGAGGACCATGTTGACGAAACGGATGACCGGTGCCTCTTCCGAGTTGCGGATCATGTCTTCGAGAGATGTGCTTTCGTCGAAGTTGGTCTCGCTCAGTTTGACGTCGTCGGCTTCGCTGAGCAGAGCCTCCATGTCGAAACTGATGTCTCCGTATTTCTTATCATCCTTTTTAGCCTGCTCGCCGTAGTATTTCGTGATTGCAGCCTCGATGTCGCTCGATGAAGCGATGACCACTTCGACATTGTAGTCGGTCAGGAACTTGATGTCGTCCTGCGCGTTCATGTTCGAAGGGTCAGCCATTGCGACTGTGAGCGTGTTTCCGATCCTCGAGATAGGTATGACATTGTATCTCGTTACGATCTGCTCGTTCAGCAGCGCTATGACTTCAGGCTGGATCTCGAGTTCCGAAAGATCGATCTTCGGGACATTGTACTGTTCGCTGAGAATGTCGACCAGCTGATTTTCGTCAAGCCGGTTCTCTTTGAAAAGGATGTCTTTTATGCTTTCGCCTGATTCTATCGAAAGCTCTTCAAGGGATTTGAGTTCAGGAAGAGAGATTATTCCTCTCTTGATCAGCATTCCTGTTAACTGTCGGTTGTTCAAAAGTGACTCCACAAACGGTTATCATTCACCCGCGGCATTATATTTTTATAATTTATAAGGTCAAGAAATGAGACGTGTTTTTCTTAATTTAATTGTAAATATCACGATTTTGAGCCGAAAAGCCTTCCTTTTTCGAAAGAAAGTCTGACTTTTACGAGCTCTCTCGGCCTGAAAACACCTTTGATATTTACTGTCTGATATTTCGATGATGTCGATGCAAAAAGACCTTCGTCGATCTTTTCTTCGATTATCACTTCATCAGTCGTGCCTTCGAGCGATTTTTGAAAATCTTCCTTTTTTGCCTGAAAAATGTTCCGGAGGATCGCGGCGCGCTCTTTTTTCAACTGCTTGGGAACAGGATCGTCATGTTCCATTTTTTCAGCCGGAGTCCCGGGGCGGGCGGAGAAGGGGAATACATGGCCGTAAGCAAATGGGAGCGACTCTATGAATTTTACAGTTCCGGCGAAATCGGCGTCGGTTTCTCCCGGAAAACCGGTGATGACGTCGGTGCCGAAAGCAGGCATGGAATCGTAACAAGCGGTGACTTTTTCGACCGAACGCCTGAAAGCATCGGTCCTGTAAGGCCTCCGCATAGCCTGCAAAGTCCTGTCGCAGCCGCTCTGCAGCGGTATGTGCCAGTGGGGAAGGATCATTCCGTTTTTTGCATATTCGAAAAGTCTTTCATCTATCTCGGGTGATTCAAGCGAGCCGAGACGTACTCGTCCGACCGTTTCGTAAGCCGCTTTGACGACATCTGCCAGAGTCGTGCCGTCGTCAAGATCCTTTCCGTATTTTCCGATATGGATCCCGGTGAGGACGACCTCTTTGAAGTTTTCGTCCGCAATTTTTTGCAGCAAAGCCCTGATCTCATGCAGAGGAACGCTTTTGAGCGGACCGCGGAGATAGGGGATTATGCAGTATGCACAGAACTGGTCGCAGCCGCTCTGGATCTTGATGAAAGGTCTGCTCCGCGTGAAAAAAGCGTCGTAGGAAAGCATTGAACCGAGCATCTTTGCGACATCTTTGATATCGGGGACGATCTCGGTGTTTTCAAACCGGATCTCACCCTGGATCTTTCTTGCATAGCAGCCGGTAAGTATTACTTTACCGCGCTTTGAAAGGCGTCTTACCATGTTTCTTGCCTGACTTTCGGCAGTCGCAGTTACTGCGCAGCTGTTTATCACGAAAATATCGGCGTCATCGTCGCAGCTTACGGTCTCGACATTCTGAAGCGATTTTTTGAGCTGGTCGCTTTCAAAAAGGTTGACCTTGCAGCCGAAAGTGTAAAAGGCGACTTTCAAAGGGCGTTTCAAAGGATCCATCAGCACTCCTGAATACAAAAAAGGGGCACCGAAGTGCCCCGTGAAATCATGAAGGAATGAGTTATTCAGCCGGTTTTTCTTCAGCTTTTTCCTCAGCCTTTTCTTCCGCAGCTTTGAATGCGGCAGCCATCGAACCGAGTTTCTCCGGAACTTTTTCGATGACAGCTTCTGCCTCTTCGACGATCTTCTGATTTTCTTCGTCGGTAAGCGCTTTCACGCTGAGAGAGACTTTTCTGTCTGTATCGGAGATCGATTTGATGATGACTTCGAGTTTGTCGCCAGGCTGGTATTCTTTGTTGTCTTCGAATTCAGTTTTGTGGACAAGACCTTCGATCGTGTCGAAAACTTTTACGAAAACGCCGAATTCAGCAACTTTTACGACTTCGACTTCGATCTTGTCGCCGACATTGTGCTGATCCTTGAAGATCTTCCACGGATCTTCGGTCAGCTGTTTGATGCCGAGCGAGAATCTCTGTTTCTCTGAGTCGATATTGAGAACGACAGCTTCGATCTCGTCGCCTTTCTTGTAGTATTCCGACGGGTGTTTCAGTTTTCTGTCCCAAGTGATGTCGCTGGTCCTTACGAGACCGTCGATACCTTCTTCAACACCTACGAAAAGACCGAAATCTGTGATGTTGCGGATTGTTCCCTTAACGATTGTTCCGACCGGATACTTGTCTTTGAGAAGTTCCCACGGATTCGGCTCGATCTGCTTCATGCCGAGAGAAATTCTTCTGTTCTCAACGTCGATTTCAAGGATCTTGACTTCGACTTCGTCGCCGATAGCAACCATTTTGCCCGGGTGTTTGATCCTTCTCGTCCAGGACATCTCGGAAATGTGGATGAGACCTTCAACGCCTTTTTCGAGCTCGACGAAAGCGCCGTAGTCTTCAAGAGAAACGACGATGCCTTTAACAGTTTTGCCTGCTGCGTATTTTTCAGTCGCGTGGATCCACGGATCGTCCGTGATCTGTTTTACACCGAGGCTGACTCTTTCGGAGTCTTTGTCGTATTTGAGGACTTTGACATCGACTTCGTCGCCGATCTTGAACATTTCGGACGGATGGTTGACTCTGCCCCATGACATATCGGTGATGTGAAGAAGACCGTCGATGCCGCCCAAGTCAACGAAAACGCCGTAGTAGGTGATGTTCTTGACAAGACCTTTGACGATCGCGCCTTCCTGAAGTTTTTCGAGAGTCGTGTTTTTGAGAGCTTCTCTTTCTTTCTCAAGAAGGTCTCTTCTCGAAATGACGATGTTGCCTTTCTTCTTGTCGAATTTGATGACTTTGAAATCATAAGTCTTGCCGATGAGGTCATCGACATTTTTGATGGGTCTCAGGGCAACCTGCGAGTTGGGAAGGAACGCCTTGACGCCGATATCGACTGCAAGACCGCCGTTGACTTTAGCAACGATCGTTCCGTTGACGAGCGAGCCGTCCTGGAATGCTTTTTCGACAACTTCCCAAACTTTGAGTTTGGAAGCCTTCTCTTTGGAAAGAGACATACCTCTGTCGCCGTCCCAGTTCTCTACAACGACTTCGATTTCGTCGTTTACTTTAAGGTTTGCAAGTTCTTCCGGCGTGAATTCGCTTGCCGAAATAACGCCGTCGCTTTTAAGGCCGACATCAACGATGATGACGTCCTTTCTGATAGCGCGAACGATGCCCTTACTGATTTTTTCGCCTGAATTTTCTTCTTTGTTCGGAAGATAGCTTTCAAGCAGTTCTGCAAAAGTTTCTTGTGACATACGAAAATACCTCCTGTTTTTTTCGTCACCGCCGGTTATCCGGCAAAGTGCGGGCGGTATTATAGGGAAAGCGGAACTTTTGTCAATAAAATTCGTGATTCGGCGTTGTTCCGGTTCCAGGTGCGGTCTCAGTGTCAGATTCCTGTCATTCCCGCTTTCAGAGCAGTAAGGAGCATGATCGATTTTGCATCGACGATCTGCTTTTCTGCGATCATCTTTCCGGCGGTCTCCTGCGTGACTTCGATGATTTCAAGATCTTCATCGATTTCAGGGAAGAGCTTCCGCTCTCCTTCCGGGATCTTCTCGACGATCGCGGTGAAATAGTGCATATATTCGTCGCTGCACCCGCATGAAGTGTAGGCTTCAAAAGTCTTTACGAGCTTTACCGGACGGTAGCCCGTCTCCTCCTCGAGTTCTCTGATAATGCAGTGCTCGGGAGTTTCGCCTTTGTCGATCTTGCCAGCCGGGATCTCGTAGATCCAGCGGTCGATCGGCGTGCGGTACTGCTTTTCGAGAAGTATTTTGCCCTCCTTCGTCATTGCGAGGACAGATGCCGTTCCGCAGAACCTGACGACAGAGTGGCGGACTCTGCGCCCCGATTTGTCCAATTCGACTTCCGACACGGTGAAAACGCGCATGTCGGCAACCTGTTTTTCTGAAATTATCGTGTTCTTAGCCATGTCGCCCCCAGTTAAAATATCCAAAAACAACGCGCCACTATATTCATATTATAAAAAAAAGCGAGTTGCGGCGCCGGTATTGGTTGAGATCTCCGCGTTGCCGGCGTGATCCGGTTGCGGTGCTTCCGGATTCCGGTCTTTTACTGCCGTATTTGGGAACCAGGTAAAAAAACGCGGTGTTGAGCAAAAAAAATCTCCCAGTAAAATCGGCGTGTTATGCAAAAAGATGAAAAAAGTGAAAAAAATAATTTGACTTTTGGTTTCGAATCGCTAAGATACGCCCCGCTTTTTTGAGAGGTCATTGAAAACTGAGCAGCAGAAATGAGACACACAGCGAATAATTGGGTCTTTAAATAGACCTTTGAGAAATGAGAAAAGGATTTAACTGGAGAGTTTGATCCTGGCTCAGGACGAACGCTGGCGGCGTGCTTAATACATGCAAGTCGAGCGAGCTACTTCGGTAGCGAGCGGCGCACGGGTGAGTAACGCGTAGATGATCTACCCTTGAGACGGAGATACCTCCGGGAAACTGGAGTTAATACCCGATAACGCACATTGATTGGTTTTGATGTGTTAAAGCGGTGCAAGTCGCACTTGAGGATGAGTCTGCGGCCTATCAGCTAGTTGGTGGGGTAACGGCCTACCAAGGCGAAGACGGGTAGCTGATCTGAGAGGATGATCAGCCACATTGGGACTGAGACACGGCCCAAACTCCTACGGGAGGCAGCAGTAGGGAATATTGCGCAATGGGGGGAACCCTGACGCAGCGACGCCGCGTGAGTGATGACGGCCTTTTTGGTTGTAAAGCTCTGTAAAGAGGGAAAAATGTTGCAGTGAAGAGCTGCAATTGATGGTACCTCTAAAGTAAGGACCGGCTAAATACGTGCCAGCAGCCGCGGTAATACGTATGGTCCTAGCGTTGTCCGGAATGACTGGGCGTAAAGGGTGTGTAGGCGGATGTATATGTCAGATGTGAAATACCTCGGCTTAACTGAGGCATTGCGTTTGAAACTGTACATCTTGAGCATGTCAGGGGTAAGCGGAATTCCCGGAGTAGCGGTGAAATGCGTAGATATCGGGAAGAACACCGGTGGCGAAGGCGGCTTACTGGGGCATAGCTGACGCTGAGGCACGAAAGCGTGGGGAGCGAACGGGATTAGATACCCCGGTAGTCCACGCCGTAAACGATGGATACTAGATGTCAGTTGCATAATAGCAGTTGGTATCGAAGCCAACGCGATAAGTATCCCGCCTGGGGAGTACGGTCGCAAGATTAAAACTCAAAGGAATTGACGGGGGCCCGCACAAGCGGTGGAGTATGTGGTTTAATTCGATGCAACGCGCAAAACCTTACCCGGACTTGACATCCCGTTGAATGGACCTAGAGATAGGACCAGGCTCTTCGGAGACAGCGGAGACAGGTGCTGCATGGCTGTCGTCAGCTCGTGTTGTGAGATGTTGGGTTAAGTCCCGCAACGAGCGCAACCCTTGTGTTTAGTTGCCAGCATTCAGTTGGGCACTCTAAACAGACTGCCGAGGTTAACTCGGAGGAAGGTGGGGATGACGTCAAGTCCTCATGGCCCTTATGTCCGGGGCCACACACGTACTACAATGGTATAGACAGAGGGAAGCTAAACCGTGAGGTGGAGCGAATCCCAGAAACTATATCCCAGTTCGGATTGGGGTCTGCAACTCGACCCCATGAAGTTGGAATCGCTAGTAATCGCGGATCAGCATGCCGCGGTGAATACGTTCCCGGGCCTTGTACACACCGCCCGTCACACCATGGGAGTTGTTCTCACTGGATGATGTTGGGCTAGCCGCAAGGAGGCAGGCATTAATGGTGAGGATAGCGACTGGGGTGAAGTCGTAACAAGGTAGCCGTAGGAGAACCTGCGGCTGGATCACCTCCTTTCAAGAGAGAAGGCATTGACGCAAGTTGGTGTCTGAGCTGTGTAGAGACTGCTGTTCAGTTTTGAGTGATTTTATTGGGCCTGTAGCTC
>JAEEGH010000395.1_pt1:0-5000 | contig 203729 bp, 163 predicted proteins | sample 9134181 | NCBI WGS metagenome assembly JAEEGH01 (sample SAMN16246544, study PRJNA631951) | gut metagenome | biome: gut microbiome; feature: rumen; material: DP-attached | host: Bos | place: Iran: Karaj | collected 2018-10 | reverse complement strand
TATAGAACTTTACAATGCAGATAAATTTGTTCCTCCGCTGGAGTTTTTAAATGAATAGAATCTTTGCTATCTTATTGCTTTCGTTGGCATTTTTGAGTGTTTCATGTGAAAATAAGGTTTCTTTACAGCATAATGATATCTCTGACGAAGACATTGATGTGATTTCTGACGATGATCCCGAAACCGATCTTCTGACAGATCTTAAAGTCGAGGAAAACAGGCAGAATTCTCTTTCGTGCAGGCTCACTTTTTCAACGGCAGACGAGAAAAAAACTTTCGTAAAATACTATTCTTCGACCCATTCGGGCTACAAAATTGCGGAAAATGAGGCCAAAAACGAACATTACTTTTTTCTTTGGGGAATGAGAGAAAATCTCGATTACACTATCGAGATCTATTCTGATGAAGAAGAACCGGAACTTCTTGCAACGACAGGATTTCATTCAGGAAATGCTCCCAATTATCTTCCGGTTATGAATTTGACGGAGCACAATGCCGAAAAGACTGCCGGTGGTTTCGTCCTTTTTCAGTATGCCGCGACGACCTATGACCACATTTTTCCGGTCGCTGTCATGGTCGACACCGACGGATATGTCGTCTGGTATTTTGAGTATGATCCTTGGTATGCGAGTTCTTTCGGCGATGTTGCCTGGGATCCGGAAACTCAGACCATTCTTATCGCGTTGACCAAAGATTCTTCGGCGGCGGACTCTTTAGCGGAAGAGGCGATAAAGATCGATCTCGAAGGAAATATTCTTTGGGAAGCGCCCGGAATAATGAGCTATTACTACGGCCCGGGAAGCTGGAACCACGCATACTACATGATGAAGGACGGTTCCGTAACGTTTCCGCAGGTCATCTACGACGGGTGTGTCGTAACAGACCGCATCGTAAACCTTGACGCAGATTCATACGGCGAGATCTGGAGCTGGGATTACAGAGATTTCTTTGAAAAACCGGACTGTACGGCCAATCAAAGCGGCGACTATTATATCGACTGGACTCATACGAACAGCGTTACGATGTATAAGGAAGAAGGCATCGTTTATGTAAATTCGCGCAATTTCTCGACATTTTTCAAGATCGATATGGACAGCGGCGCTATAATCTGGCGGCTTGGCAAAGACGGCGATTTTACTTTTGTCGGTGACAACCCGAATCCGTGGTTCGAACTTTCGCACGATCCTGAGATCAACGGCGTGAACGGAGACAAGGTCATTTTGTACGACAACGGGTCGGCTGAGCGCGGTTTTACCAGAATAGTGGAATATACGATCAACGAAACGACGATGACTGCCGAAATAACTTTCGAATTCGACGGCTCCATGATCGACAAAAGCTGGTGGAGCGAGTATTGGGGCGATGCTGACCGCCTTGAAAACGGCAATATTTTCGTAACGGCAGGATTTTACGATATGCAGCAGATATCAAGATTTTTCGAAGTCACCCGTGACGGCGAGATCGTCTGGGAACTTCTGTTCGAGAAGGCGGACGACTGGCAGGTATCTCTTTACAAAGCTGACAAATTTGTTCCTCCGCTGGAATTCATCAAATAATTATTTTTTGCAGCGGTCTTTCAAGATAAGATTTTGATTTTTCTGTATTTTTTCGATCTCTGTTGCGCGTTTGCACTCCCATTCGTCAACCGGGTCAGATTTATCCCACGCTTCAAACATTTTTCTGTTTTTTTCATTGACTATCCCGAAACCGGGGTATGCTGAATCCATATAAAAATAGGTTCTCGCAATGTCGCCGCGTATTGATTCCACGGGTTCCGCCATATTGTTTTTGACTTCAAAATCGCAGTTTCCGTAAGCCCTTTCTTCGCCTGAAATTATACCGTAATCGAAGTTGGAGCGGTCTGCGTTGACCTTTCCGATTGCGGGAACGAGGTTGTACATGTCGGCCTGCATGAACTGGAACTGCTTATTCATTTTCGATGCGCAGTTGCGCCCTTTGAAACGCTTTCCTTTGCTGTCCACGCACTGCGGATCGCCCTCTTTCCACTCTTTCAGTTTTCCTCCGAAAGCAGCCGCCGGAACAATGTGTTCCCATTCGACCCTCTTGCTTCTGGAGTGGTTTTTCGCATCATAGTAACTGCAGTTTTCAGCAATAACTTTCTGCTTTCTGTCGTAAGAACAGCCGCAGTAAAAGGTTTTCCGCACTTTTGCATCGCCGTAAATCACCTTGTCGAGAAATTTCTTCGACTTCGAAAATGAGTTTATTTCGGTGTTTCCCTTCTGCTGCTCCGCAGCGAAGACAAAGACGGCTATTACTAACGAAAAACTAAGAAATATCAGGAGTTTTTTCATAATAACGAACCTCAGCCAACCAAAAACATCCTATTATAACAGCTTTTTTCAATAAAAACCGAAAAAATCGCAAAAAAGATGCAAAAATTTTTCACTTGGGCATCATACGCCCAACCTCTCGGGTATAATTTACCCGTTTTTTTGTTTTAGGAGGAAAAATGTCAAATCTTGAAAGGGTGGTTTACATCAACCACATGATCAAAACGAAAGGTTTCGTCACAAGAAAGGAGGTCTCGGACCGTTTTGAAGTCCACATCGACACAATCAAGCGCGACATCGAGTACATGCGCACCTTTCTTTCCGCGCCGATAAAATACAGGCAGAGTGTCGGCGGATACGTCTATGAAACACCGTTCGACATGCTTTTCGATTCGCTTGAAGACGCCGTTCTTTACTACATTTTCGTAAAACGGATCAGCGAGTCGCTCAAACTCGACGGACTGCCCTATATTCCGGTGATTTCAGACGAGATCCTGAAGAATATTTCGGGCTACATTCCGCCCGATTTCGACGAAATAATGGATCATATTTCCTACGATTCATCCGATATCGACCTGATGGACATGAAAGATTTCAGGAATATCCTCGGTTCTTTTATGACGAAACAGTGTGTTTCTATAAGATATCTGAATGCCGACGGAGAGGAGAGCGAAAGGGTCATCGAGCCGCTGAAACTTATGAATTACCTCGGAAAGTGGTATGTCATCGCCTTTTGCCGCAAAAAAAATGCTTTGCGCGTTTTTCTCCTTTCGCGTTTCATTTCAAGCGAACTTACAGATAAAAATTTCGAATATCCCGTCACAAAGCGCGAGCTCGACGAATTTATTGACGGCTCTTTCGGAATGTTCAAGTCGGTCCACTCGTCATTGGCGGTGATCCGCGTTTTCGAACCGGCATACTACTATGTCAAAAACCAGAAATGGCATAAAGACCAGCAGGTCAACGACTGTGTGATCGACGGGAAAAAATGCCTCGAGATAACGCTTCCGGTAGGCGACCGTGACAAGGAGATCCTGGCAAGAGTCCTCTCTTATTCTCCCGACAGCGAGATCGTCTCTCCGCCGGCTCTGCGTGAAAAGTGGCTCGAAAGGATCAGAACGCTCTATAAAAAGTTCTGCAAGAAATAGAGGGCTTCAATGACTGAAAGCAAAATCCCGACAAATGAAGAAATCATCGCGATGATCCCGTCAAAGGCGGTGCGTGAATATTTAGTGAAAATAAACTGGCAGTTTGATGAGCACGAGCGCGATATCCTGCGCCGCTACATCAAGCCGAAAAATAAAGACGAGGCCGACAGCGTCTATGCCGAACAAAACTATGTCACGCTGCCTCATCCTTTCAGAAAAGGCGACATCGTCACCGTCTGCGACAAAAGATTCAAAAACAGAAAACCTGAAACCGGAATAATGTGGTCTCCCAAAGATGACGAGGATTTCTGGAATTTCGACAGACGGGCAAAAACCGACCTCAAAGGTTTCGTAGATTTCACCGATGTTGCGACAACTGTCGATTTTCTCTCGCCCGACGACGGCTTTTTCAGGCACGGACATCCGAACCCTCTTTGGATCGAATACGCAGAACTTGACGAAGATTCAGCCGAAGCACGCTTTCTCAGAAGCGCAGTAAAACTCCAGAACGGAAACGGCTCTCTCGAAGAAACCGACGAGCTCCGCAGCGAATATGTGGCAAGCCGGAAGAAAAAAATATCAAAAAATTTAGGAGGAATTAAATGAGTATTTTTGGTTCAAAATCCAGCAATCTTTTCGGTGTGACTCAAACAATCATTCAAACGCCGACTTTTTTAAAGAAAAGGCGCAAAAAGAGCTGTGATTTCATCCGCACGGTCTCTGATTCGGGACTCAAAAAAGGCGATGTCATCGGTGTTCACAGGATCGGCGGTGTTTACGACCATTACGGCATATACACCGGACGCGGTAAAGTTATCCATTTTTCCAATGAAGGAAGCGATTTCGGCGGCGACATCCGCGTCCGCAGAGCAACTCTTTCTCAATTCAAAAATGGTGCGTCGAATGTCTTCGTCGTAGATTTTGAAGCTTACCGCGATTATGTCGAAAATCCTGGTTGGTTGAATTTGTTGTTGGAAGAAGGAATTGCGGGAATCGCATTAAGAGAATTGTTTGGTAACAAAAAAATTACCCTCTATTCACCCGAAGAGACTGTCGAAAGAGCCGAAAGCCAGCTCGGTCGTGAAGGCTACAACCTTGTTTTCAACAACTGCGAGCATTTTGCAGTCTGGTGCAAAACAGGAGTCAAAGAATCAAGCCAGGTTCAGAGATTTCTTGAAGCGGTTGTCGGAACCATCCAGAAGTCGCAAACTCACAGGGTCTGATTTTTTATTATCTCCTTGGGCACTGTATGCCCATTCTCTCGTGTAAAATCGTGCTGTTTGCTTATGACGACAACAAACTAATTTTATAAAAGGCAACCACTTCACAAAACAGTGAACTGAATTGTGAAGTTGTGTGAAGTTTTTGTGAAGTAATGAGTGAAGTTGAATGAAGTTTACTTCACTTTTTGCTTGATTCTTCTGTTTTTACGACTATAATACCTATCGGTAATTTTGTTGGAGGCAGAATGTTTATTTATGAATTGATTCCAGGACTCAATATCGAAGACACCAGAAACGAGTTCAAAGGGATTATTGAAGAAGGTGTTTCCGAGTCTGGA